>Ga0325404_1002080_pt1 | contig 21360 bp, 15 predicted proteins | sample PopdelMetagenome_18_FD_205664 | JGI IMG/M metagenome (GOLD analysis project Ga0325404, IMG submission 205664) | Populus deltoides microbial communities from Bellville, Georgia, United States - Xylem-Control-R1 | ecosystem: Host-associated > Plants > Phyllosphere > Stem > Wood/Secondary xylem...
CTTCTGTAGCTCCAGATATTCAAGTTGGAATAGCCGAAGGTCAACACTAGCAGATTGCGAGATTTGACTTTGAAGGCTGCGATTTCCATGCTCTTTCTTATTTTATTTTCTTGCCTTAAATTTCCAGAAAGGTATGGATGTTAGCTTTTTAATGCCACTAGAATCACTTCATTTTAACCTCCAGAGCTCACGCTCTGCACAAAACATCGACTGAAGGTCAAATCTGCCAATTATCTTCAATTTACTCCTTTTTGCATCTTTCATCCAAAAGTGCCTTCAAAACATAAAACAAAGAATATCAAGGCATTTTATATATAAAACATAGGCAAAATACTAGTTAAATGTGGGTGAAACTATTGAATAATATGGTTGCATCAGGAATATTATAGTTTAAAAGGTTTTTTTTAGGAATATCCATAGTACGAAACTCTTGAGTAGAGGTATAATAGTTGTCTCGAAAAATTCTCGCAAAACAAAATGATTGATTGCTCGATCAACCACTCCGAGAAAGAATTAATCTCTCCAATTAGAGTGATCATGACAACTAAAAGTTCATTAACATGATCATGAGTTGAGCAAGAAATTTATTAATAAGACTATGATTTTGTCACTCGAGGAATCGTTTTTGAGTTAGACTATTTATTTATTAATAAAAACATTAGTATCTTTGAAATAGCAAGTCATGTTGAATGATTACTAAGTTGAGGTGACCAGCACCGAGAAAAAAAATGTGGTGTGGCTCCCATATGAACTAGACCGTGGATAAGTCTTTTTTTTTGGCAAAACTAGTACACTTCGTTCATACGAAATACATCATCAAAATATAACTACATAATTCTTTGCAAAAATAAGTTCACGTGTAATGGGGTTCATAGGTACTTCATTGTTGAGACGTCTTTGTTATAGTACAAATATTTACAAGAATTATAAACAATTACTAATAACAGTTAAATAGTTTAACGAAAACATTAATGTTATTCTCTGTTAAGGCATAACAAGCGTAGTTCTTGCATATACTTGATATATACAAAACATAGTACACATGAACACATCAATTCTTGAAACTAACTAGTAACTCCCAGATCTGGCTATCCTCTTAGGATGTCATTAGCCGAAGCTAATTATTTACTCATCTCGGTCATCCACTTAGGATGTCGTTAGCCGAAGCTAATCATTTAATCATCTCGGTCATCCTCTTAGGACGCCTCTTAGAACGTCATTAGCCGTAGCTAATTATTTAATCATCCCAGTCATCCACGTAGAACGCCATTAGCCAAAGCTATTCATTTAATCATCAACAAATACTCTCTTGATGGTTTGGTATTTATACTATCGCGATATTATGACATTTATAATAAAACATTTGATAAATTAACATTATCAAAGAGGAAGGTAAAAATCCACCTACATGTTCCACCTGTGGGGTATCCTTGTCCTGACGAAGGTCCGATCCCAATCACACATCCTAAAACATTGATGGCCACAAATTAGTACATTCGTATTCAGTAATTGCACAACTCTTCACCATGCATGTCTCAAGCATACACAAGTTCATATTCAACTGTTCCATATATTACAACCACATAATACAATCATTTTAGTCATTGGATCCATTTAAATATGTAAATCTGCTGTAAAAATTAGTTAGCAAAAGCTAGTTTGCTAGTGACGCAAATTCGTTAGTGGACTGCTTTGCTGGAACACAGAATCGTCAACGAATTGATTCACTAACAATACATAAATTTAACAGCGAAATCTGATTCGTTGCAGACACCACAATTCGACAGCGAAGCAAAAACTAATTCGTCATGGACAACACAATTCAGTAGTGAAAATCTGATTCGCTGTGGACAACACAATTCAGCAGCGAAATTGATTCGCTATTGACACCAAAATTCAATAGTGAAGACTGATTCGATGCAGACTACACAAATTGGAAGGAAACATCCACATACGTTTTGCTTTCAGTGAAAATGTGAATCGCTGTGGACAACACAATTCAGCAGCGAAAACTGATTTGCTGTTGACACCACAATTCAACAAAGAAGACTAATTCGCTACAGACAACACAATTCGGCAGCGAAAACCTGATTCACTACGAACAACACAATTCGACAGCAAAACTAATTCGCTACTGACATCACAATTCGATAACAAAAATTGATTCGCTACAGACAACACCATTTGGTAGCGAAAACCTGATTTGCTACAGGTAACACAATTCAACAGCGAAACTGTTTCGCTGCAGACAACACAATTCGGCAACAAAAACTGTTTCGCTGCAGACAACACAATTCGACAGCAAACGCTAATTTGCTGCAGACACTATAATTCAGCAGCGAACATTGATTCATTGCAGGCAATAATTCGAGAACGAATGCTAATTCGCTGCAGACACCATAATTCAACAGTGAACACCTGATTCACTATAGACAACACAATTCTGTAGCGGATGCTAATTCGTTGCAGACAACACAATTTGACAGCGAACGCTAATTCATTGCAGACAAAACAATTCAGCAACAAACACCTCTTTTGCTGCAGATAACATAATTCAGCAGCGAACACTGATTTGCTGTAGACAACACAAATTGGTAAGAAACATCCACATGCATTTCGGTTCTAGCACACAGTTTGTTATTAAAATCAAGCAGAATCATATGATTTCAAGCATGAAAAATTACATGCAATTCAGTTCCAACACACAGTTTGTTATTAAAATCAAGCAAAATCATATAATTTCAAGCATGAACAACTACAAACAATTCAGTTCCAGCGCATAGTTTGTTATTAAAATTCAGCAGAATCACATAATTTCAAGCATGAACAAATTATATGCAATTCAGTTCTAGCACACAGTTTGTTAGTACAATCCAGCAGAACCATATAATTTCAAGCATGGACATCTACCTGTATTTTATCACAATACATTCTGGCCAACCCTCTTCCATGTTTTGTTCATTCCATTTATTCATTTTTCTTTGTTAAGTGTTCTGGAATTTGGTCCCATTTCATCTCTATTTTCATGTTCTCCTAGTTGATTTCGGTTTCCTTTATGCCTAGAAGTCCTAGGTCAATTTTCTTAAGGTCTTCTTCTTCATTTCGGTTCTAAGGTCTAAAGAACAAGAGGAAAGAAGTTATATGACCTATACCTTTTGAATCTAAGTAGGTTTGGGGAAAGTTTGATAGTATTCCTTCTCTTCTTCTCCCAGTTCTCCCCTCTTCTTCTTCCTCTCTCAGTTTCTAGCCCTTTTCTCCTTCCTTCTAGGCAGTTGTTCAATCTTCTTTGAAGTTCTCAACTCTTTCTCTCTCACATGTTCAAAGAGGCACTTAATGCTGGTTTGGTTTAATTTTTGTTGGAAAGGAGGAAGAGAAGAGAAGCATGCAGCTGAACATGCAGCTGCTGCAAACATATTTTGAGAAGAGGAAGGGTTACCTTCTCTCTTCTCCTTATATTTATACCCTCTTTTAAAGAGCTAGGGTGTTTGAGTGCTGGTTTAAGTTTATTCTTTTCCTCTATTTGGTTATTCCAAGACCGGTTTCTCCCCCCTCCTAACTCCTTAAGGTAGACTGGTTTGCTCCTCTAACTATCACTTAACATTAGCCGACCTTTTACTTAGATTTCTGTTGGGTATTATAGCCATGAATGACACATAAATTCATCAGTGCACACAACCACTGTTGACTAAAGAATCATCACCAAAAACTGAGTCGTTACTGATTTAGAAATCGACAGCGAAAACTATATCGCTTTCATTTCAGAAATCAACAACGACAGTGGGGTTGATTTTGGCATTCATTTTTGTTGGGTGTTTACATTCTCGCCTCTTAACATGAATTTCATCCTTGAAATTTAAGCGGTTTCATAATTCATACCTGGTAGTTCAAATAGATTGAGGTACTTTTTCCTCATTTCGTACTCCTTTTTCCTCCTTTATTTAAGCATTTTGCCATAAGATTCTGACGATGAGGATCTGTTTGTTCCATAGTTCTTTCACTTTCCGATCTAGTATCTTACGGGCCTTAATTCGAGTGTTAAGTCTTCCTTGACTTCTACTGGAACTTGAGGTAGGATTCGAGCGGATCCACGTCAGCCTTTCTTAATTAGGAGACATGGAACACATCATGGACCTTGGCTAATTATAGGGGCAAGTCCACTTTGTAGGCTACTTGCTTGATTTTCTGCAAGATTTTGAAGGGTCTGATAAAGCGGGAGTTAACTTCCCTTTCAATCCGAAATGTAACATGTTCTTTCACGGGGCCATCTTCAGGAACACCTGGTCCCCCGCACTGAACATGAGAGGTCTCCTCCTCACATTAACATACTTTTTTGTCTATCTTGTTCGGCTTTGATGCGATCCCTAATGGTTCTCACTTTCTTCATAGTGACTTGAACCAACTCCGTGTCATACAACTTTCAGTCCCCAACTTCTTCCCTACATAAAGGAGTCCTGCACTTCCTACCATACAAGGCTTTGTAATAGGTCATCCCTATTATGGCTTGGTGACTATTGTTATACATAAACTCCATTAATGCTATGTGTTCCTTTTAGTTTCCTTCAAATTCTAGTACACATGCCCGTAATAGGTCTTCTAAGACTTGGATGACTCTTTCTGACTGGCCATCAGTTTGGGGGTCAAACACAATGCTCATATCCAATCTTGTCTCCAAGGTGTGTTGTATGCTCAACCAAAGTCGAGAGGTGAACCCGGGATCTCGATATGAGAAAATGGATACTGGAATCCCATGGAGTCGTACCGCCTCGTTTATGTAAATCTTGGCAAGCTTGTCTATCAAATTAGTCATCTTTATGAGCAAGAATAGTGTGGATTTCATCAAGCGATCTATGATGACCCAAATTGCATCATTTCTTTTGCTCTCTTTGGGAAATCCAGACACAAAATCCACGGTGATCATCTCCCACTTTTGTTCTAGAATTTGTAATGGTTGTAATGGTCTCGCGGGTCTTTTATGTTCAACATACTAGGCTATTTCCCTTTTCATATTAGGCCACCAATAGAGGTGTTTCGAGTCCCGATACATCTTAGTGCTGCCAAGATGTATGGAGAACTTAGACTCATATGCTTCTTGTAGAACCATCTGTTTGACTATTTTGTCATTAGACATGTACAATTGTTGACCCATCATCAAAGAATTTCGAGTATACCACCATAAATTTATCAAAGTATTGTTAAAAAACCCGATTGATTAAGTCCATGAAGAGGGCTGGGGCATTCGTCAACAGGAACGGTAGCACCAAAAACTCATAGTGTCCATAATGGGTCCTAAATGCGGTTTTTGCTACATCCACCTCTTTAATCTTCATTTGATAGTACCCTAACCTCATATCTATATTTGAAAATGCCCTCGCTCCCTTTAGTTGATCAAATAAATCATCTATATATGGTAACAGGTACTTATTTTTCATCGCTATTTTGTTCAACTGACGATAATCAATACAAAGTCTATGGGTTCCATCTTTCATTCTTACGAATAGAACTGGCTCTCCCCAAGGAGAATTACTGACCTGTATAAATCCCATGTCTAGCAATTCTTGCAGTTGAGTCTTTAACTCGTTCAATTCTGTTGGAGCCATCTGGTACGGTTGTTGGGCTATAAGTGGGATTCCAGGGAAAGTATCTATAGACATTTCTATCTCTCGCTCTGGGGGTAGTCCTGGTCGTTCTTCAGGAAACACATCCAGAAATTCCTTCACCATAGAAATATCCTTTAGTCGCGGGCCTCTGTCATTAAAGTTTAAGATGTATACAAGGTATCCCATACATCCCTTTCCCAGAAGTTTCTGAGCTGTTACAACCGATATTAAGGTGGTCGGTTTGGGAATTCTCTCTCCTTCAAAAATCATCCTCCTACCCTCAGGCATTTGGAATGTAACAGTTTTAGCATAACAATCTATCAGGGCCTTGTATTTACTAAGTCAATCCATGCCTAGAATTATATCAAAATCATGCAATTCCAAGGGAATGAAGTCTACTTCGGATTCATACCCAACTAAACTAACCCCTACTCCCACATACATACTATTTGTTTCAACCATATTCCCCGACTATCTCTGGATCTTGTTCCTCTATATATGGTTTGCAGCCCATTTCCCTCATACTTTTGATCAGTCGCACGAGTAGCACCACGCTGTCCATGGTCGCGACATTCATAGGGGCTGTCTGCGGAATCTACATGGCGGGAGTTGCTTGTGTCGTCGAAACGGCCATGTGCTTTAACTATCTAAGAAGTCACGAGTCTGCATACTATAGGGCACCTTTGTTGGGAGAGTTAATGGTTGTGCATATGACCTTTCTTGTTGCCCTGCAGCAGCTGGGGGTACTACCTCTGTTCGGTTAGGCATTTGACCTTCACCCGTTACCGTGGTATTTCCCCGGAAAGTTTTAGGTGATCTTACTAGAGCATACGATGTTGTATCATCCAAATGATGTTTGTCTTGCCGACCTTGGGCACCTCGACCCCCTCCCCTTCTTTATAAAGAGGGCAGCTCAGTTCGTGTCCCTTGTCGAGTGGGCACCATCCTGAAATTCATCACAACAACACAATCATCAATGATCCTCAAGATCCAGACCAAGTGCTCTGATACCAACTATAACAACCCGGCTTTTCAAAGCCAAAATAATAGTAATTTTGTTTTTTGATAACATTCCAGAAATTGATAAGTCGGTTTCCACTCGTTATCGTGGCTCAATTTATACGCCGAACATCAATCAACATTTCATTAACAACAATTCGTACATATACATATAATATTACATTTGCATGATTACAAGCTCACATTATAATATACGTACATAATCATAAGTTTGCCTTTCTGTACCACTAATAGACATCATAAAATTAAATAAGAGTATCGAATAACAGATACATAATTAGTACACTTAGTTCATGCAAAATACATCATGATTTAAAATGCGACTGCATGATTCTTTGTAAAAGTGAGTTCCCATGTAATGAGGTTCCTAGGTATCTCGTTGTTGAGATGTCGCTGATGTAGTACAAATATTTACAAGAATTGTAAACAATTACTAATAACAATTAAATAGTTTAACAGAAGCATTAATGTTATTCTCGGTTTAAGGCATAACAAGCGTAATTCTTCCATATACTTGATATATACAAAACATAGTACACATGAACATATCAATTCTTAAAACTAACTCGTAACTCGCAGATCTGGCTATCCTCTTAAGATACCATTAGCCAAAGCTAATCATTTAATCACCCCGGTCATCCTCTTAGGATGCCGTTAGCTGAAGCTAATCATTTACTCATCCCGGTCATCCACTTAGGATGCTGTTAGCCAAAGCTAATCATTTAATTATCCCGGTCACCCTCTTAGGATGCCCTTAGCGGTCATCCTTTTAGGATGCCATTAACCGAAGCTAATCATATAATCATCACGATCATCCACTTAGGACGCCATTAGCTTAAGCAAATCATGTAATCATCCTAGTCATCCTCTTAGGATGCTTTTAGCCGAAGCTAATCATTTAATCATCTCGGTCCCCCCCTCTTCTAAATAGGTTTGGGGAAAGTTTGACATAATTTCTTCTTTTCTTCTCTTGTTTTCCCCCTCTTCTTCTTCCTCTCTCGGTTTTTAGCCCCTTTTCTCCTTCCCTCTAGGCAGCTGTTCAATCTTCTCTCAAGTTCTCAACTCTCTCTCCCTCTCTCACACACCTTCAAAGAGGCACTTACTGTTGGCTTGATTTAATATCCGAAGGAGGAAGAGAAAAGAAGCATGTATCTAAATATGCAGCTGCTGCAGATAGATTTTGGAAAGAGGAAGGGTCACCTTCTCTCTCCTCCTTATATTTATACCCCTTCTTAAAGAGCTTGGGTGTTTGGGTGCTAGTTTAAGTTGGTTTTCATCCCCCCTTTGGTTATTCTAAGACCGGTCCCCCCCTTAACTCGTTAAGGCAGGCCAATTTGCTCCCCTAACTATCACTTAGCATGATGCGGCCTTTTACTTAGATTTATGTTAGGTATTACAACCATAAATGACACATATATTCATCAGGGCTCATAACCACTGTTGACTCAGGAATCATCACCAAAAACTAAGTCACTGTTGATTTAGAAATCGACAGTGAAAACTGATTTTTTTTCTATTTTTTATGATTCTAAATTTACATGTATATATAACAAAGAAAAAAAATTATTATAGTATAAAAATTATCAACTTGATGTGGGGCTGTTGTGTGTGCAAGAAAATACAGAAGATCGACCAAACATGTTACATGTGGTTTTGATGTTGGGTAATGAAGATGAATTGCCTCAGCCTAAACAACCAGGATTTTTCACTGAATGGGATCTTGATGAAGCAAGCTATCCATCGAGCCAGAGCAAACCAGAGCAAACCACCTTCGGCAAACGAATGCTCGATTTCAATGTTAGAGGCAAGATAGATTGCTTTTATTTTCATTTCAAGTGATTAAAGGCGAATATTCGATAGATGTTCTAGTTGCAGAACAGCAATTACGAACAAAAGCAAGTCAAATAAATGCTTCTAAAGCTTAGTGTCTCTATGGAACGCGAAGAAATTGAAGACAAGTATCTTCATGTAATCCAAGAGTTGCAGCTACAGTTATGAATCATGGAGAGGGGACTCCATATTCTCTTACTTGATGTTCATGTATCATCAAGACTTGCGGGCTAGTATTTCATCTTATAGATTTCAACATTTCATTAGAACATTTGTATATAAGTTTGTGATAATATTTTAAGATTAATAAGTTCTCTTTTATAATTTACATCCAAGAAAGTTCATATCAATTTTACTATCTATGTAAGTTCATTTTACGATTATAAAGGTAGAAAATATAATTCTTAAAGTTTGAAAAATATATATTTTTTAATAATTTAATTATCATTTGCATAAGGAGGTGCTCTGAATTATTGAAATTAACAATGATAAAATTATATGATAAAACTTTTCTTACATTTTTTTCTAAGATAAAAAAGATAAGTAATAAATTTAAAAATGTATTGTTAGGATTTTATAGAAAAATAAGAGATCCGAAGAAAATAATAAATAAGTAATAAGATTTTATAGGAAAACTTGAAATCTAAATTTATAAGTTTAACAAAAATTTATAAGTTCACTCCATCTATCCCTTCTATATATTAAAAAAACATATCACTATTTTTTATTCCCACTTTTCCAAAACACCTCTTTAATTAGGAATATTATATATAGAAAAATACACGAGTTAACAATCATTTTAGAACAAATAAAAATAAAGAGTGAGTGAGATAATATTTTAGAAAAGAACATTGAGGCAATATAATTATAGTATGAAAGCAACTCACAATTTGAGGCAATAGAATATCTGGAAAATTTAATCTCAAGTCTGAGTGATTTATCACCCATAATAAGAAACTCTTGAGTAGACGTAATAGTTGTCTCGAAAATTTCTCCCAAAACAAAATGATTGATTGCTCGATCAACCACTCCGAGAAAGAATTAATCTCTCGAGTTAGAGTGATCTTGACTATTAAAAGTTCATTAATATGACCATGAGTTGAGCAAGAAATTTATTAATAAGAATATAAGTTTGTCGCTTGAGGAATCGTTTTTGAGTTAGACTCTATTATTTATTAATAAAAACATTACTTTCTTGAAATTTACTTATAACAATAGTTATCAATTTACTATTAGCATGATACCATATGAAGCATTGTATAGAAGAAAATGTCGAATTGCAATATGTTGGGATGAAGTTGGGAAAAAACAATTATTGGGACCTGAACTGGTGCTGATCACTGTTGATAAGGTGAGGTGATAAAGGAAAGGATGAAAAAAGCTCAAGACCGGCAAAAGAGCTATGCAGATAATCAACAGAGACCTCTAGAGTTTTAAATTGGAGATATTGTATTTTTAAAGGTTGCTCCATGGAAGTATGTGATTTCGGTTTGAAATGAAAGACAAATTAGCACCTAGTTATATCGGGCCATATAAAATTATAGAAAGAATTGAGATGGTTGCCTATCGAATACTGCTACCACCACATTTAGATATGATACATAATGTGTTTCATGTTTTGATGTTGCGGAAAGCAGACTTGGATCCTACAAGAATTTTGCCACAAATTCCAATGGAAGTGCGGGAAGATTTAACTATGGTGGTACAGCCTGTGCAAATTATGGACCGAAGTATAAAGGAATTACAAAATAAAAAGGTGTCGTTAATAAAAGTATTGTGGAGAAACTCTCAAATAGAAGAAGAAACCTAGGAGAGAGAATCAGAAATGATGAAGAAGTATCCTAGATTATTTTCTTATATAGGTATGAATTTAAATTTCGAGGATGAAATTTTTTTTAAGAGGGGAGAATGTAAAACCTCTGGGTAAAAAAATCATAAATTGACTAGTTTCATGTAAAACAAAACAAATTGTAACTCTCGATCGATTTATCAGAAAATTCTAAATATTTGCGTGGAGCCTTCTAATATGATGCCTTAGCTTGGGTTAAAATTTCATAATTTTGAGAGAAATTCAGAAATTTGACGAAAAATCACAATTTGACTAGTTCTATGTTATTGGACGTAATTTTCAATCCAACCATCAGATTCAGCTAAAATTTTATGAGGAACCTTAAAATATATTGAATAAAATTTGGTTAAAATTTTAGAATGAACGGAGCTCGATAATGCTAGCAAAAAAATAAAGACCGTCAAATAGAAGCAAAAAGACTCATTAAGGGTAAAATGATTATTTGCCACTAAAAGTAAAACAAATTAGCTCCTTTTCTGTTATAAGCTGCCGACTTGGCAGAAACAAAATGTGAAAAGAAAAAAACAAGAGAAGAACATTAGAAATCAAGAGAATAACAAGAAAAAGTAGTTGGCCACACTAGGAGGAGAAGAGAAGTTGGGAGAACTTAGATTGGTAAGCATGAAAAATTAAGATTCTTACTTGAATGAAGTGTTTTTGAGTTTATTTGAGCAAGTTATCAAACAATGATAATTAAATTTGATTTAATTTCTTATATTCTTGACTTTTTAAATTAGGGTTCTTATGAGAATTTGGGAATTTTGAGAAAAGTAGTATACATGATGGAATTGAGGTAGAATAGTATAGAAATAGTGAATGTAAGTAGTAATTAAGAAAGGAATTGAATAAGTTTGAAGAAATGAACTTGTAAAGGATGAGGAAATAAAAGAATGAGATTTTGATTGTTTTATGTCTGAGAAATGATGTCCTTTATCTTATTTGAAGTATTCAAAATATAAACAAATGAAGAAACATCATAAGTATGTGAAAAGAAGGAATAAATAAATGGTAGGAATAGTTTATGGAAGAATTCTTTAAGTGAGTTAAAAGAAGAAAATTGATTAAAACTATATGTTGAAAATGAGGTGACAAATGAATGAAAATTTTGGTGCAAAACCCAATTAAATAAAAGATATTACGTGCTTCAAATTTAGGCATGTAGGAGAAATATTGCTTTCCTATTCTTAGAAGTGTGTTTAGGATTTTGTGGCTAGAATAATGAATGCAGCTATTAGTTGCTATTTTTATGTAACTGACTTGCCTATATAAAGCAACTCAACTCTTCAAAATAATATATCTTGTTCTTTGTTTCCAACTTTTATCATTTTATTCAACAGTTTGGTATCAGAGCCTCACAATCATGGGCGTTATATTCTTGTGTCTTTTCTTTCTTTTGTATGTAAAATGGATGATCTGCAAGTTATTGGCAGAATTAAAAAACTCAACCATACTAACTACAACACTTGGCCTACATGTATGATGTTCTAAATACAAGGTCAAGATTTGTGGGAGGTTGTCAACGGAAGTGAAACTTTACAACCAGAAGCAGAAGACACAAATGGTACGTTGAGGAAGTGGAAGATAAAAGTGGGCAAAGCACTGTTCGCTTTGAAGACAACAATTGATGATGATATGCTGGAGCATATAAGGTGTCACACTTAGACATCGCGGCGACCAATTAAAAATTAATCACAAATGGAAAAAGAACAGATATCTGGCATCTTGTTCTTTGGGGGAAACGGTCTTGTTCGAGGAGTCGCCACCTAGTATTATGGTCACTAGGAACCCTAACTGATCAACAGAGATTCTATGGTCTGGGACTGGTTACGCGAAAGGGAAGATGCTATCACCCCTTTAGCGTCCTACCTGAGGCAGACTGCATTGCTGGTTTTGTCTAAAATTGCTAAAGGTTTTGTTTGTGTTATGTTCTTATGGTCATCCTATAATATTCCCGACTCTAGCGTCAGTGGATATTTGCCTATGAATATTTTCAACTCTGGCGTTGGTAAATATAGCGCAACCCAAAAAGTACGGTATTCCTGACTCTTGCGCCAGTAAATAAATCCGCAAAATTTTGTATTTTAAAAGGAAACAAAAACTCTTTTTTTCCTCTTTTTATTTATGTAGCCCAGTCTCAAAACCCTTTTTTTAAGTTGGATCTAACCCAGCAGTACAGACTGAGCTGGATCCAGCCAGTCCAGCGGTTGTCCAGCAGGAGGCACACATACATCAACAGTGACTGGTGAATTAATTTTCACCTGCACAGTAACGAAGGGAATTATGCATGCAACGTAAGAAGAGCTTACCCGGTGCAAAGACGGGGGCTGATGCTTGGGGAGGGGGACAATTGCAATGGAAGGCCAGCCGATACTCTCCTCTCTATATTTCTGTTTTTCTGATTCTTCTTCTCCTGCACAGTAATGAAGGGAATTATGCATGCAAGGCAAGAAGAGCTTACCTGGTGCAGAGACCGGGGCTGATGCTCGGGGAGGGAGACAATTGCGATAGAAGGCCAGCCGATACTCTCCTCTCTGTATTTCTGTTTTTTCTGGTTCTTCTTCTCCTTTTTATTCTCTCTCAGTTTTCCGGTCTCTTTTGCTTCTCGCTATTATGAAAAGGGAGGGGAGCTGTTAGTCACGGTTTGAGAGAGACTCACCATTGCTGCTAGTACTGGGGGAGAGGTGTTGTCTCGAGCTCGGTCTGTGGAGAAGGAGAGTTACTGGTGGGGTGGTCTAGTCCTTGTTTTTCTTGTTGCTGGTCGGTGATGGGTCTTATGGCTGCCCACGGTGCTGAAGACGACGTCGTTGTTGTAACTAGTGCAGGACGATAGGGCTGTTGAGAAGCATCAGTGAAGCTTGCAGGCGAAGGGAAGGGTAAATGCAGGAGGAAGAGGGCACCCTGTCACAGCAGCGAGGTCCCTGTTCGACTTTCACCCCACCGGCCTCTCACAGCAACGATTGTTCCTTCCCCTGGTGCAAGAGCTCTCTGCTTCTCTTGATTTGAACAGGACGAACATCCTTCCTGCTTGTTGTGAGACGAAAATCTTTGCTTGCATGTATCTGCTGGCATTTATTATCTTTCACGTCTTCTCACTTCTCCTGGAGATGACTAAGGGAACCCAAGCCGTGGGTAGCAGCAGCCGTTATGTGTGTGTTTGTGGGGTTGATCAAGATTTGATGGAAAGGCTGGGGGGTATGGAAGTAAGGAAAAAGATAAGGGGAAGGGGGCAGCGGCGGCTAGTCTTGGATTCGGCCGCTCCCCCTCCTTTTTTTTTGTGTAAGTGTCTCTCTTTTTTTTTTGTAAAATTTCTGGTAATGACCTTCTCTTGGGTTTTTTTCTCTAATCGTCCTCCCTCTCTTTTCTATACATTAAGATCAGTATTTATAGTGCAAGAGTCCCATCACTTGCGAGAAGTAAAGTCTCAATTAAACTCATTCTCTTTTTTAAAGTTCGAATTAGAATTGAATTCAAAAGCAAACAACTATCAATATCTTGAAGGTAAGGATTATCTTGAAGATAAGGATAGAATGGCAAAAGCACATTGTAGTCCATAGTTTCTGTGCAAGCTAACAAATCACATTTTTTATCGAAATAAATCTCTGATATTTTAATTTTACATTTTAAACCCCGTAAAAATTAAATTAAAAACAAATGGGCCAAAATTGGGTTACAACATAAGGGATGTCAAAACTCCCAAAGAAGCTTGGGATACATTTGCCAAGCTATTCTCCAAGAAGAACGATACAAGACTCCAGTTTCTTGAAAGTGAGTTATTATCAATAAGCCAACGCAACATGACAATTGCTCAGTATTTTCACAAAGTGAAGTCGTTATGTCGTGAAATTTCTGAGTTGGATCCACAAGCTCCCATTCAGGAAACCAGGATGAAAAGAATTGTTATCCATGGTTTGAGATCTGAATATAGAGGTTTCATTACTGCAGTATAGGGATGGTAAGATCAACCATCACTTGTTCAGTTTGAAAATTTGTTTGCTGGTTAAGAAGCTTTAGCTAAGCAAATGGGAGGAGCCTCACTAAAGAGTAAAGAGGAAGCACTCTACATCCATAAAGGCAGTGGGAACTTCAAACAGCATGGAAATGGTGGATTTAAAAGGCATAACGACAAGATGAAAAATCATCAAGGTGCAGGAAGTAGTCGTGCATTGGGAGGCTGGAAAAATTAGGGTAACAATAAGAAATTTAAAGGAAAATGTTACAGTTGCAAAGAAGGGTCATATGGCAAAATTGTGTACGTTGCAAACAAAGTTCGTGGAGAGTAATGTTGTTACTTCTAAAATTAAAGACGAATGGGATGCTGCGGCATTATTTGTTACAGAAGAAGAAGAAGATGAGCTAGCCCTTACAGCAACACTATATGATCAAATCGACTATGAGAAAGACTGGATAGTTGATTCCGGTTGCTCCAATCATATGACTGGAGATAAAGAGAAGCTATAAAATTTGACAGAATACAAGGGAAATCGTGTGGTGGTAACAACCAACAACTCAAAATTACCAATAGCTCACATTGGTAATACAATGGTATCTAACCATTACAGTGATAATGAGGTATCACTTCAGAAAGTCTATCATGTTCCAGGTATGAAGAAAAACCTTCTTTCTGTATCAAAATTAACATCTTTAGGGCATTTTGTTTTGTTCGGTCCACAAGATGTGAGAGTCTATCACAATCTTGAGATTGCAAAAGAACCACTGATGAAGGGGCAGAGATTAGAGTCAGTCTATGTAATGTCTGCAGAAACTGCATACATAGACAAGACCAGAAAGAACGAGACAACAGACTTATGGCATCTACGTTTGAGTCATGTTAGCTATTCTAAGCTAGCCGTAATGATGAAGAAGTCGATGTTGAAGGGACTTCCTCAACTTGAAGCAAAAACAGACACAGTGTGTGCAGGATGTCAGTATGGGAAAGCTCATTAGTTGCCATATGAAGAGTCCAAGTTTAAAGCTAGGAAACCACTAGAATTAGTCCACTCCGATGTTTTTGGACCTGTGAAGCAAGCTTCTATCAGTTGAATGAGATACATGGTGACTTTTATTAATGATTTTTTAAGGTATGTGTGGGTTTGATTTCAAAAAGAGAAATCTGAAACCTTCTCAAAATTCCAAGAGTTTAAAAGTGCAGCAGAAGCAAAGATTGGTGAAAAAATTCGTTCTTTACGCACAGACAATGGGGGAGAGTACACATCAGATGAATTCTTTAATTATCTACTGGAACATCGAATACATCATCAATTCACATGTGCCAACACTCCACAACAGAATGGCGTCGCAGAAAAAAAAAATAGACACCTCACTGAACTTTGCATAGTATGCTCCATGCAAAGAATGTTCCAGGATGTTTTTGGGCAGAAACAATGAAAACTGTTGCTTATGTGATCAATAGGCTTCCTTAATAACAGTTATGTTTCCTTTCACCCTTTGAAAAAATATGGAACATGAAACCTGCAGTAAGTTATTTTCGTGTTTTTGGATGTGTATGCTATGTGTTTGTTCCTGATCATTTACATAGCAAGATTGACAAGAAAGCTGTGAGGTGTATTTTTGTGGGATATAACAGTCAAAGAAAAGGGTGGAAATGTTGTGATCCTTTAACTGGGAAGTGCTACATGTCACGTAATGTGGTGTTTGATGAAGCATCCTCATGGTGGTCCTCAAAAAAAGGAGACGTTACCAGATTCAGATTCTTTGCAGTCTGTCCAGCTTCAAATGGATTTAAGAAAAGGAGAAGTTTCAGATGATGAAATAGCACAACGTCCATGGCGAACAAGTGTGTATGAACAACCAAGTGAATTAGAAGGAGAGCCTAGCAGAACAGAGGAACCAAGACGATCAACAAGAATTAAAAGGCCAAATCCTAAATATGCTAATGCTGCTATAACAAAAAAAGAAGACGCAACAGAACCTGAGACATTTGAAGAAGCACAACTCAGTTTGGAGTGGAATAAATCCATGGAAGAGGAATTTGCTACCTTAGAATGAAACCAGACTTGGGAGCTTGTACCAAAACCAAGAGATGTGAAGCCTATTTCTTGCAAATGGGTTTACAAGCTAAAACATCACATAGACGGATTAATTGAAAGATACAAAGCACGTCTCTAGCTCGAGGCTTCTCTCAATAGTATGGACTGGACTATGATAAAATGTTTAGTCCAGTTGCAAAAATTACAACTGTTAGAATTTTACTTGCACTTGCAGCTAACAAAGGTTGGAATCGGTGGCAAATGGATGTGAAGAATGCGTTCTTACATGGAGAGTTGGATCGAGAAATCTACATGAACCAACAGATGGGATTTCAAAATCAAGATCATCCTGAATATGTCTGTAAGTTACGAAAGGCGCTCTATGGATTAAAACAAGCACTAAGAGCCTAGTATGGTAAAATTGCTGAATTTCTAACTTATAGTGGCTAATCAGTAACATGTGCAGATTGCAGTGTGTTTGTCAAATCAGTTAACACAAAGCTAGCTATTGTACTAGTATATGTTGATGACTTAATCATAACAGGAGATTGTGAAGAAGAAATTCTCCTAATAAAGCAAAATCTGTCAGATCGTTTTCAAATGAAAGAGCTCGGGCAACTCAAGTATTTTCTTGGTCTAGAGATTGATTATACTGATGAAGGGCTGGTTCTTCATCATAAACGATACTCCAGATATTTATTGAAGAAGTTTGGAATGGTTAATTGCAAACCAATCTCGACACCAATGGAAGCAAATGCAAAAGTTTGTGCTCTCGAAGGGAAGGATTTAGAAGATGCAACAATGTATCGACAATTGGTAGGTAGTTTGATTTACTTAATTTTAAGTAGACCAGATATTTCTCATGCAGTTGGTGTGACAAGGTCAATACATGCAAAATCTAAAGAAACTTCATTTAGAAGCAGTTCGGCGAATTTTAAGATATGTGAAGGGCACACTCGATGATGCATTCTATATAAGAAAGATGGAGACTGCAAACTAGTTGGTTCTTATGATGCTGACTATGCAGGTGATCATGATACTCGACGCTCAACTACTGAGTATGTCTTTATACTTGGATGGGGAGCAATCCCTTGGTGCAGCAAAAGACAACCAACCGTGTCCTTATTAACGACTGAAGCAGAATACCAAGCTTCAGCAATGGCAGCATAAGAGAGCACTTGGCTCATACGATTATTGAAGGATTTATGTCAGCCAATAAAGGTAGCAGTTACATTGTATTGTGATAATCAATCAGCAATACATTTGGATGAAAATCCAGTCTTTCATGTAAGAACTAAGCATATAGAAGTGCATTATCATTTTATCAAAGAGAAGGTTCTGCAAGAAGAAATTGAGTTGAAATATGTTAACACAAAAGATCAAGTTGCAGATTTGTTTACAAAAAGCTTGAGTGGCAATAAGTTTGAAAGTTTTTGTCATCAGCTCGGGATGGTTAACACAAAAGATGCTGGTGTTGAGGGGGGATGTTAAAACTACAACACCAGTCATGTAAAATAACTAACCAAGTCAGCTCTGTTTACTGGTTCTTCTGCAGATTGTTTAGTTTTCAATATTGCTTTCCTATTCTTAGAAGTGTGTTCAGGTTTTATAGCTAGAATAATGAATGCAGCTATTAGTTGCTATTTTTATGTAACTGACTTGCCTATACAAAGCAACTCAGCTCTGCAAAATAATATATCATCTTGTTCTCTGTTTCCAACTTTTCTCATTTTATTCAACAATTACCGGTTAGATTGGCTATTAATAGAGAATAGCCGAATGTTGGGTAATTCGTATGAAATTACCGGTTAGATTGGCTATTATTAGAGAATAGCCAGATGTTGGGTAATATGTATAGAATTACCGGTTTGATTGTTGGCTATCGAAGAGGGTTAGCCGGGTTTGAGGTAAAATTGTGAATTACCAAATTAAAAGTTAAGCAATGAGTGTTGGTTGCAGAGGTCCTATAAGTATAGGATTAATAAATTATGAATGGGTTCTTAATGTTGATATGTAGTAAGTTAGTGATGAAAGGCAATTTGATATATTTTGAAGAATTGTGAACATAATAGATTTATCATTTTTAATGTGTTTCTTCCTTATTTCTTATCAATGTTATGTATACAGGTTTTTTACAAGGTGATGCGGAGCGTTAAATATGGGCCTTGTGTTTAAATCTGTTTATTTTGTGGGATGTAATATCTTTTGCTTTATATATAATTTGTATTATATGTAGATTTTAATATATGTATCCTAAAGATATTTGCTTTTGATATTTATACATTTAGAAAGTATGAGTAAGGAACTAATATTAGTAAACAATTTGAAAAGAATATTTAGTAATTATAATCATGCATGTTAGTGTAATAATTAGTTCAATATGAATCCTTTGAGTTTATATTTGTTTGTAGTTAATGTTTTATTTGTTGATGATGTAAGTTTGAGAAAGCACAACGAAGTATGGTTATGTGAAATATTGTATGATGAGATGGGATATGATCCAGGATGGTTGGATCGAAGTGGAAAATTTGTGTATTGCGATTGAATGAAGTCTAGTCGATAACTTGGTAACATAAAAAAACAAAGGAAACTCTGCCGAAATTTTCAAAAAAAAAATCTCATAATTTTAGACATATTATTCAATACTTGACATTAGTAAAGAAATGTTTGTGATTTCATGACATTATAATTTGAGGGTGTTACACTCTCTCTCACACATTCAAAGAGGCACTTATTGCTGGCTTGGTTTACTTTCCGTTGGGAAGGAGGAAGAGAAGAGAAGCATGCAGCTGCTGTGGATAGATTTTGGGAAGAGGAAGGGTCACCTTCTCTCTCCTCCTTGTATTTATACCCTCTCTTAAAGAGCTGGGGTGTTTGGGTGCTGGTTTAAGTTTGTTCTTGTCCCCCCTTTGGTTATTCCAAGACTGGTCCCCCCCCTGACTCTTTAAGGCAAGCCAGTTTGCTCCCCTAACTATCACTTAGCATGATACGATCTTTTACTTAGATTTATGTTGGGTATTACAACCACGAATGATACATAAATTCGTCAGCGCACACAACCACTGTTGACTCAGGAATCGTCACCAAAAACTGAGTTGCTGCTGATTTTGAAATCGACAGTGAACACTGATATTTTTTCTATTCTAGTTTAATTCCAATATGGAGTATAACCATAAAAATAATTTTTTTAAAATAATTTAAAACTACGATAGGTCTCAATTCAAGTAAGACAGAGGTAAAATTATTATAAATTATAATTGTTTTCATGCAATCCAATGAAATCACAACTAGACATATTATTTCTTTTAAAGAGTGGTTAGTTACTATGAAATTCCTTTTTTTATTTAATTTTTTTTTATGATTTTAAATTTACATGTATATATAACAAAGACAAAATTCTTATAGTTTGATAATTCAAAAATAAAAGCCACATGCACTATATTTACTGCATGCTGAGAGACCCACAAAGTTTTTCTCATTTGTGGGGGCTTCTCTTGGGAGCTAATCCCTGTTTGTTTTTGCGTTTTAAAAGCGCTTTTAAAAAATTTGAAATTTTTTTTATTTTTTTCTTTGCTTCAAATTAATATTTTTTGGTGTTTTTGGATCATTTTGATACACTGATATCAAAAATATTTTTTAAAAAATAAAAAAATATATTATTTTAATATATTTTCAAGTGAAAAACACTTTAAAAAGCAACTGCAACCACACACGCTCAAGTACCGAGGAAGTCTAGTGGTATGCCAGTTCCATGATTCGACTGGATTCTCAAGATTGGATAGGAGTTCTCTGTACCAGAAGATTGGTATTCCAACGAACTCAAGCAATGGAAAAGAGATCTTAAGCTTATAGGGTCGTAATTCAGAGTCCACTAGCCTCAATTTTCAAAGTAAATGATTCCTTAAGCTTGATGTTTTAAGTCTTAAAGTAGTGTCAACCATTTTTGGAACACAAGGGTCACTTCAGAGCCAATAATTTCCAGAGTCTTGCGTTTACCTATGTAGTGTAGACTAATTGTGATGTTAAATAGGCAATTCCTTGTGACGAATATTTTCGCATCTAGCAAGGCCAGCCATTTTGTAATATAACAAAGTGAGCTACCTAAAGAAACACGAGAGCACCAATGGATTGCTGATTAGTATTTAAAAGTGTATTTTTATCAAGGTTTTATATCATCATTTTGCACTTGAAGTATCAATAACTCCTTAACTAAAGCATGTTTTATACTAACATATCGAATATATAAGATACCTTTAATTTATGGTAAATTTTCATCTTAAACGCAGGCCTATCACATAAATGAAAGAATTGATTGATGAGTTGAAGTACTGAAATTGAAAGGACAAAGAGATGGCCAAACGTAGAAAAGAGATGTTGGTGCAGTCCAAACTGGAACACTGTTCGGTAATCGGGTCATATCTAGAGCTGTAGATCTCGGATTTAGGTCTACCTTATATGGATGGAAAGCTAAGACATAGGCCTACAACTTCATGGAGTCCAAGATTTAAGAAGGCCGTTTTCAAGTCCAAATTGTAGCAACAACGAAGAAGTCCGAATCTGTCCTGCAGCCCAGACATTGTTCAGTGTTCAGCCCATATCTTGAGTTCTAGAAGTCCAAATGATCTCAAATTTTTACCCTGGAAAGCTGAGACAATTTCCTAGAACTTTTATGATTTAAGTCTGTTCCAATTATGACTTTATCAATGACGTTTTTGGCAAACAAGAAGATAAGAATTGTCACCAAGTCAAGATGTGGCCACTCACTCATCAATTAGTCAACAAATCAATAGTTCTGAATTTTGGCCTATAAAAGGAGGCATTTGCCATGTATTTAGGCATCTTGATTTTCAGATCAATATCATGCTCTTGCTCTCTCTTTATATTTTGTAATGGTTAAGTTTTGCTTATATTAATTTCTTGCTTATGCTTTTCATTTCCTTTCCTTGTTTCTTTATGTTTCTTTCTTTCATTATGTTTAACTAAGTTAATTATGTCAAGGTGAAAAGGGTACACTAATGGTGTAAGAATAAGTATAATATAAACTTAACATGGACCTTAATGTTGGATACTAACATGC
>Ga0325404_1002082_pt1 | contig 21345 bp, 12 predicted proteins | sample PopdelMetagenome_18_FD_205664 | JGI IMG/M metagenome (GOLD analysis project Ga0325404, IMG submission 205664) | Populus deltoides microbial communities from Bellville, Georgia, United States - Xylem-Control-R1 | ecosystem: Host-associated > Plants > Phyllosphere > Stem > Wood/Secondary xylem...
TATAAATTATGTTTAATAACTCATTTTTATCTCCATTACTCTTTAGTACTTTTACACCATTAAGTGTTCATTTTACTTCATTTAATTATCTATTATCCCTCATCTCATCCTTTATTAAATTTCTTTTAAATTAAAAAACCTTGGGGTTTACAAGAGTAGTCTCTATTAAACGTGTCACATGATGACTCTCCATCATCTAATTTTTTACATTGATAAAGAAAAACACTTGAACATAACCATAATGTCCCTATGTGATCCATAATAGTGTCATGTTTTCCAACATTATTGCCTCTACAAACTATTGGTGGGTATGTTGGAGTTCTTATGCTTCCAACACATCCTCATGGTTATTCTTTTTAGGGCTTGGTGATGATCATATGGCCATAATCAGTTTGGCCAAACTTCAATTAGTCAACGGTGGCTTCTTTTGAAGGCACATCCTTTTATTAGAACTTAATTCTATCTAATATTGATTTAAGGGTTATCAAGCTAAGAATGGGAAATAAAACTAACATAAATTACTATAACAATATGGTGGTAGCTAATAAAATCATAAAGGTTATGATCGGTTAGCTCAATCAAATCCAAAACAAGTTTAGGTAGAGTTAGTCAGGTACTCCATTTGACCAATTTCTTAGAAGGTATGCCTTAGTATATATTTTGATAACAAGCACTCCAATATAAATGATTGGGAGTTTTTAGCCATAATTAGGTATTATATGCCTATACAATAGACACCATGATAAGGTTAGCTTAATTTAGACATGATCACCCACGAGGTACCACTTACACTATAATTGTAAAAGTAGTCACAGCCAAATTACATGGCCTAACCATATTATTTATAGCCAGCTCAACTTGTACTATGACAATTTAGTATCTCGCATGTTGTCTTTTAGCAAGGTACTATCAATTTTTTTATACCTTCAAAGACCTATTATTGGCCAACAAGTAAGGGGAAGAATGAAATGATTAAATTAGCCTGATACTTAAATAAAATGGGGTCAGATATTGGACATGCAAATAGGTTTTCATATAATCATGCATATCCTAAATGGATTAATACGTTGTATCCAATTTCTAGAGAAATCAAGATAGTTAACTTAAAAAAAAATTCAGGTAGAACAACCAGTCAATAAATGAATAAATTGCCAAGTTTACAAATTAGTATGGCGATGGTGTTACTAATCCATTTATGAGAATAAGGCTATTTGGTTCATCACTAACCAAAATCATCTTTCATTTATTTTTAACATTGCTACCTAACTCTATTAATAACTAAAAGAAAATAAAGGCTTATTTTAATAAGTATTTTTATAAAACTGGACTAAAGTTAACATTGATTGACATGACTAAGATAGTTCAGGACCTAATAAGTTTATAAAAAGTTATGCTTTTCATTTCAAGACTGTAAAACTCAAATATATTGCATCCATAATAGAGAAAGAATGCATCAAATTAATTTTGAATAAGATGTAGTGGAATATTATAAAGCATTTTGTACGGATCGATGATTTAGGTATTTTTATAAATGACACTTCTTGATACAAAATAATGTTAGGTAAGCGAAAAGAAGTCACTTAAGGGAATATACCCAACTAGTTACTGAAACAAGATCATGATGGCCTATTCAATGGTAGACTCAAACTTTGAAAAGGAGTGTGAATAAGGTCAGCAACAATTGACATTAATCATAAAACTTAAAAAGAAAAAATCATTTAAGATCACCCACATTAAGAAAACATAGAGATGTTAACAAACTTATTGATAAAGAAATAAAAATAATTAAATAGTCAATGAAAATAAAAAAAAAATACTCATTATTCATTTGATATTAAGAGAGCCAAAAAGATATTCAACCAATCAATGTGGGAAAGACAAATCTAACTTATAGGAAATCATACAATCTTTACCGCTAAGTAAATAAAAGAGAAGAAATGTTGTAAATAGAATGTCTGATAAATATATAATACTAATATATGTCTTTAAGAATTAGATTTAGAAGGTATTGGAAGTCAATCATATTCATTTTTTATATAAAAAAGATGAAGAAAGATAACAACTTATTCTCTAAGATGAAAACAATAGCAGTTGCTCTTTGATCAAAAAAACTTTTTGGTAAATAAGATATATAATGGACCAAGTCAACGGCTGGAGTAAGTCACTGATATTATTATATACAAGAGGTATGTCAATTGGAGTAAGGCTACAAAATTAGCACATAAAATTCATGAAAAAACTTCTTTATAAAGTATATATGTGCCCCATTTACCATGCAATTATACTTAAAAGAGATGACTCAGGGAGTAAAGCTAAAAAGATTGTGTAACAAAAGTTCAAGATTTTTAGGTTTAAAATGCTTATTTAAAATGAATGATACAAACCTTATCCATGACAAAAATCATCTATTTTTAATGATAAGGATGACAAAGTGGTCAACAATTGTCATCGTTTCTTGCATCTAAAAGAAAGTGACAATAAAGTTAGCTTACTAAAACCTAGTACAAAAATATGTAGTGTCTAAACATATAAAGTTATAAGGATAAAGCTAGACCATATATCATACAAAGAGAACTTATTTTAGGATTAAAAAAGACCAATTCTTTAATAAACAATAAATAATAAAAAGCACATTAATAACACATGAAAAACGATACATTGTCCACCTCATCAAAAAAAAATTAAGAGACCAAGCACGCAGACATACTTTTGTGACCCGCGCATGGGCCCTTACTAGATGGTCCGGATGCATTGGCCTAGCTTGCCAGGCCCAACAACGCCTTACCTTTTATTTTTTAAAAAATATTTTTTAATTAATTCCTCTTTCCATATGTATTTTTTTCAAAATAATTTTTAAATTTATATTTAAATTAACACCCCTTTTTTTCTTTTATTTTGTTTATCTAGCATCTTTTAAATAATATTTATTTTTTAGTTATTTTGTATGCATTTAATTTTTTTAGAGATTGTTCTAATTCATCTATATTTTGTTTTATTTTTTTATATAAATGAGATTTATTTTAAAAAATTAAAAATATTTATTTTCAAATTATATTCATAATATGTGTAACTTTGCATGATATTTTTTCCTTTTCTTTTATTTAATTAATTTCATGTGTGTCTATTTTTATTATCATATAATTAAAAAAAATTAATTTTTGTGAACAAAGTTGTTAAACACAACCATGTAAAAGCGAGTTGTGAGACCAAATATCTTGGTTTATATTTGACTTTAATTCTTTAATTTTTATCTTTATTTATCGTTAATGACTTTTTATTTATTTATTAACATACATAGTTCTCAATTTATTTTATTAAATGTATACATAATTTTTTTTATTTCACTTTTAATTCTTGTAAGCCTTAGGAAATAATAATAATAATAATAATAATAATAATAATAATAATAATAATAATAATATTTCATGATAATAAGAAAAGGAGGAATAAATAAATAAAGAAGATGAAGATTAGTTTTAGGAGTTAATAGGGATAAAAAAAATTTAAAGTGGGGTTAAATTGTAATATCTAAATTTTTGGTGAATAAAAAAATAACTAGAAGAGAAATAAGAGATTTAATGGGGGCTAAAATAGAAATACTAAAAGTCAATCCTCCTTTTTATTTTATAAAGGAGGGCGACTATAGCTGCTGGAAAAAGAGGAAGAATTTTCTTCGAAAAAAACTTCTTGTTCTTCCTTTAAATTGCAAGAAATTTAGAGTTAAAGGGGTGGTGAGGTTAGTTTATTGAGGAGAAAAACATTTAAACTTCAAATTAAGAGGGATTTAAGGAAAGTGAATGTGGTAAGAGAAAGCAAATGAAGAAGAAGAACAAAAATTTTGACTGTTTGCATTTCAAAGATCAAATTATTGATCGGTAAGATGCTTAGAATCCAAATATATATGTTAATGTAGGATTTAATCATTCAAGAACAAATTAAAAAGAAAGTTGGAATAGGGTTCTTTAGGAAAAATTAGAGGAAATATAATTGTATGTGAAATTGAGTTAATTGTGGTGTTAGACATTGTAATGGAGGTGTAAAAAAATATATTGAAGAAATTATGGTGGCTTGTGATTTATGTGGCCGGCCAAAAGTAAGAAAAAAAAAACTTGGGGAGTTTCCTTAAATTGAATGACTGATGTAAATTGTATTTTTTATTTGAGTTATGATAGTATAAGTTGTGATGTGGTGCTAGCTTGATAAATTATTCCATGAAAGTATTAAACGCAACTTATAAAAAAAATTAGTTATGTTGATTTTTAATATTGTGAGAATGTTTTAATTTTGTTGGGATAAGTGATGAAATTTGCGTATAAATAATTAAGTATAATAGATTTGGTCCTCTATTAATCGAGGAACCTTTAACAGTTAGACTATAAAGAAGAGTAAGTACCAAAACATCATACACAACAGGTCGGTGCCTAATACCTATATTTTTGCAAATTTTACATCTATAGAATTGTTTACACTTCGTTATATCCTTGTATCAGTATAGAAATTTGTTAACCCAACAAAAAGAAAAAAATAGAAAAGAAAAGGATATAAATAGATTAACCTAGTTAATTGGGCCGTGTATGGAGGCTAATGATGTATTGTAAAGGACTTGATTAACTATTCCATGATTCTAAACACTAATGATATCAATATGACATATTGATATTGGTATATACTTAGACTTTATTAGTCAATTCTGACAAAAAATACTAATGATGTTAATAAGATTCACTAGCATCGTCATAATCTTTCCACAAAAGAATAAGAGATGATGATTTTGATTAGCTTTCCTGGAAAAATATGAAAAGCTAATGATTTCAAGGTAGACACCTTGATATTGACATATTTCTTAAAGTTTTGATTAGTTATCAAGAGAAAATCATAGCTATTAATACTTGTGAGCTGATATTGGCATTCTCTTAATTAATCATTATATAAGGAATGATTAATGATATCAATTTGAATTTGATATCAATATATTTCTTAAAGTTTGATTAGCTATTCAGGAAAAATGATAGCTAATGATACCAATGATACCAGTAAGCTGATGTTTACATTTTCTTGATTAACCATTCTACAAGGGATGGTTAATGGCATCTGTTTGGAAATTGATGTTGGCATAAAAAAAATTATCTAGGGCATGGATATTTAATAGTTTGATGATGATAATGTGGGAAGTTATTATGGATAATAAATGTATAATAAGGAATGTTTTATATGCATTTTAATGTTAGTTTTCAACATATTAACTATCATTAGTTATTTAAAAGAGACACACTTAAATGTTGTAATTTTTTTAGGACCATCTCACTTATGCTAGGGGTAATTTTATCATATATTACTTTTGTTATTATAAATTAGATATAATATGCATGTTTTAGGATTGTAATGTAATTCACCTAAATATGTAATGTCGATGTTAAACATGCATATTTTATGTTTGAATTTAAATATATTTTTTTATATTTGTAATTCCTATAAGTTTTATATATTTATGTTGGTTTCTTCTTTCAAATATATCTAATTATTATTGTGTATTAACATATGGATTGATAGGGGATGATGGGTATGATTGATGTGATATGAGATCCAGAATAACTGGATCAGAAATTAAAAATATAAATAGAAGTGAAAGCAAATATTAATTAATAATTTAAGATTTTTAGATACAGAGAAGACCTTATTGAAATTCTGATAAGAATTACACACTGTTTTGGTAAATAAAAATGCTACAATGTTTTTATATAAAAAAATATATTAAAAAAATTTACATATTTTTTTTTTGATTAAAACACCGTCAAACAAACATGAGAGTTAAATAACAAGGGGGGGGGATGGGGGTATGATTTTGATAAATAACGATGCAAAAAAATATGGTGATATAGGATGAGAAAAAATAAATCTAATTAATTCAACTTATAATATTTTGAAATAATTAGAAAATTATGAAAAAAAATTATTTATTTTAAACTATAAAAAACAATTAATTAAATAAAATAATGATTATATTTATGTTGGGATGGGATGAGGGTAAGAATAACGGTTATAAAATAACAATAAAGGTAAAGATAAATGTGATATAACGGTATTAATAAAGATAGAAATAAGTTAAATGATGTTGGTAGTTAAGTGTTAACAATAATTGTGATAAATGATAATAATGAGGTAACATTGATAAAAGAAAGTGATACTTGAAATAATTTTATAAAATTATAAGTGAATTATTATTTATAAAATATGTTATATTATTTTATAGAGTGAAAATAGTTTTTTAATAAATAAATTAAATTTAAAATTTAATTTACTAGTTTTCCTATTACTATTTTATATTATAAAATATTTTACAAAAAAAAAAACCCTGTCTAAAAGACAGCAAATTATTTTTGTGTTTTGTTTTTCCATTTCCAACCACACCTTTAGTTTCATTGTTGCTTGATTCTAAACATATAATAATAAAAAAAGAAGTCTCCATAATTTTATTTTCTTAAAGCGAAACGACTGATCGTGATGTCGTAATGCTTTGGTAATCGAACTTCATGACAATCCCGTAAATTTTTTAATCCTGAAGGGCTTTTCTATGACCGCCCCAATATATACATCAAAACTGACGTGTCAAACAGCTAGAGACCAAACCAGCCAGAAAACCGTCCTCTCTCTGCTCGAAAACAAACACACCAACCTCCAATCTCGCCCACCCATTCCTCCACGTCACCAATCCTCACCCTCTGCAATCCAACGGCCCACACCCTCCCAATAATTCACACTAACCCTAACCCACGAAGCCGCGTCCTGGCTCAGCCCTCTCCCCAAATACTCGAGCCCTAAACATCTCTCCTCCCCTCTCTCCTAGCCAATAAAAAACAACAGCCTGTTTCATAATACAAAAAAAAAACAGAGTAAGAGAAAGTTAAGTGTTGGTACTTTATTTTGCTTTCTCTTATTTTCCCCTTTTAAAACCAAACAAAAAAAAAAGGAAAACAAATTACACCTCACAGTCACAGCAAGGAAATCCGTACAATCTCTGCAAAAATTAGGGTTTATAGCTACTGATTCCGGTTTTGATCTACAATGAAACTATTGCCCTAAATTTCCAGATTAATAGTAGAGTTTTGGTGATTTTATTTATTTATTTTTATTTTTTATAAATTTTGATGGATGAGATCTGGGAAAGAGCAGTGGAGACAGCATTAGAGGGGCAAACAGATAAGTTAGCGGCAAGAACCCTAACCCTAGACGGTGCGGTTAAGTGTATACAAGGAAGATTGCCAGCACCAAGTTTATTCGAAAAATTCGTGAATCTTCAACATCTATCTATAGCGAACATTGGTGTTTCAACGTTAGAGCAATTTCCTCGCCTTGGAAATCTTGAGAAACTAATTTTATCGGATAATAGAATCTCCGGTGGCTTAGAATTTCTTGTAGAAGCTGGACTCGATTCGCTTCGGGATTTAGATTTGTCCAATAATAGGATTCAGTATATCGAGGATCTAGCTCCTTTGGCCAAGCTAAGGTTGGTTTCGCTTGATTTGTACGAGTGTCCTGTTACGAGACTCAAGGATTATCGGTCTAGGGTTTTTGGTTTGATTAGTTCGTTGAAGTATTTGGATAAAATGGATGCTGAGGAGAATGAGAGACCGGAGTCGGATGACGAGGAGGAAGATGATGATGAAGAGGATGAGGAGGATGACCCAGGGAGTGGTGAGGTTGATGGGGAGGAAAGGCCGTGTATGATGAATAACGGGCACAGTGAAGTTGGGGAAGGAATTGTTGATGTGGATGAGGAAGAGGAGAGTGAGGCGGATGAGGAGGAGACAGAGACAGGGAGAGAGATTAATGGGGTTAGTCAAAATGGGTTTCGAGTTGAGGTTGTGGACAGGGATGAGGAAGGGGAGGGGGGGGATGATGATGAGGGGGATGAGTCCGGGGAAGAAGAGATTGATGAGGATGATGATGATGATGACGACGAAGATGATGATGTGGTGGAAGTGCATGAGATTGGTGATGATAGTGATGAAAATGATGATGGGGTGGAGTATGAGGAGGAGGATGATGATGACGGCGAGGATGGGGAGGGGGAAGAGGATGAGGAGGAGGTGGATAACGATGAAGGGGATCTTGGAGAGCCAGAGAGTACAGGAAGGTTAACGAGTACAGAAGGAGAGATTGATGGGCATGAGCAAGGGGAGGATGTTGGTGAGGAGGATGACAATGGAGAGACTGGTGAGGAGGAGCAAGGTGTCGAGGTTGATGGAGAGTTTGATGATGAGGAAGATGGTGAGGAGGAGGTGAGATGCTCTGGAATCTTATGTTGACCTTCGTATTTAACTTTTGTTTGCAATGTGTGTTGCTTGGTTGGATAAATTTTTTGATTGCTATCGTGTTAAATTTGCAGAAAAGATGAAAAACATAACTTCTATGAAAAGGCTTAAGGCCTTATTTTACTGCATAAATATTAGTTGATACTGCTTGGTCTATAGCGTCTTTACAATCTGTTTTTTTCATCTGCATTAGGTTGAGGAATCTGGGTTTTAATGTATTTGCTCTCATGTTTTGTTTTGAAGCTTTATTGAATTTTATCAGTAGTCAGGAAATGGATGTAGTGTTTTTGTATCTTGCTAGTATATGTTATTCTTTGTTTTCCTGGTCAGCAGATTCATAGTATGGTTGATGGTAATCTGGAAAACAGATCATAACTTGAATTTTAATGTGAAAAGGATTGTTTACATCAAGTTTGTGAAGTGTTTAGGTGGTTCTGGATGTTTGCTCAACTAATCATTGCTGAATTGAGCTACATCGGGAAATTTATGGTTTTCATTTAATATCATGTTCACAAAATTTAGGAAACTTGGCAACCTTTTGAGGATAAGATATTTTATGCGCTGTGTTTTTTTCGAGGAAAGACATGAGAAATATGTCCAAGGAAGAAAAAAAAGCTGTTAAGTGGTTTGATAACTAGGGGGGAAAGAGTGAAGTCTCTTAATATTAGTTTGTGGTATGGTCCACTTATTCATTTTTATGGCTTTCTTTTCTTCTTGTTAGAAATGCTATTGCCAGTTTTTGGTACTGGTTTTGGAAGACTTTTCTACATGGCATGTGGAATTTCCTTCCTCATTTGTTGTAGCACTGAAATCATCTTTTGATTTATCTGAATGTGTTTTTTAGTAGCATGTGGTTGGCGTGGCACTGATGATTTTTTTCTTAAGCACGCATCTCCTGTTTTATTGTGTCCTATTTGTTTAATATAACCATGTATAGATAAATTGTGTGCCTTTTAGCTGATCTGACACCTTTTTGTTTCCATTTAGTAACTGGTTTAATGTTTCTCCATTCACTCTATTGTACTTTATTTCTGTTTAGTGGAAACTGTGCGTGATATTGTATATGGATTGTTCTCTTACCTCATCTTCTGGTAATGTTTAGCTATTTACACCTGTATTCTCTATGCATTATGCATATGTTGATCATTTTCTTTTGGAGCTCTTTCCAGTATTCAAACGAGCTGAAAACAAGTCGAAAAAACATTTCTTTATCATTTTGAAGTACTCATATAATTTGATGTTTTAAGGGATGAGCTTTTTCCAATTTTTATTATGGCAGCGGTATTCTTGTTTTCTGACACTGACTGTACATGATTTCTTATTGCAATGGCAGGATGAAGACTCCGAGGCAGGGTACTTGGTTCAACCAGTGGGGCAGGCTGAAGTTCTTGAAGCTGGAGGTATTGATGTGGAACCAGGGAATGAAGAAGATGACCCTGAAGGGGAGGAAGAAGTTGATGATGACGATGAGTTGCAGGTGCTGCCATCATCCTCACACCTTAAGAGGAAGAGAGATGAAGACGAGGATGATGATGGTGAGGATGATGATGATGCTGTTGTTGAGTATACGACGAAGTCATCGAAGAAGCACCTTTAGCTCTTGTTCAATTCCTGGGTAAAAATGTTTTGTTCATGTCTTGAAGCTTGGAAAAATAGAGGAACATGTTAGATAGATTGGTTGTAGTCTGTTAGTGATTTTGGGTACCCCTCATGGACAATATGTTTAGGGAAAGGAACTTGTATCCTTGTTAGATTCAAAAGGTTGTTAGCATTGTCCCGCGTCTTCCATTTCTTATATAGCCGTTAGTCCTTGTTAATTCAAATGGCAGTTATGAAGGAGGGTTTAACCGCCCAATTTTCTTTCTGCTTCCAGGGGGGTGTTTCTAAAAATGGGAAATAAATGGAGGGACGAAAGAGGGAAATGCTTGGCTCTTTTTTTTTCTCCCTCTGCCTAGGCCAAAGCTTGTTTATAAAATTGGCTGGTGGAGAGTTCCTTCTTTCCTCTCTGTTTCATTCGATCAGGTGGGCTTTAGAAAGGATTTTTGACCCTTTTTTACATTTCTTTTTACCCTCGCAACTTGTCTCCTACTCTCCTTGTAATTGGGCAGTTGCTTTTATTATTTATTAGCAGGTGGTGGGGAGGCCATGTGGCCAATTGAGCTCAACATCAAAGAAATCAGTCTCTACCACAGATGCACAAAAGAGCTTTGAATCACGTGACCAATGGGACCTGGTATATTGTTTGACTTGTGATAGCAGCTGCATCATGTGAATCTTATCAAGCGGTGTTATGCTCCTTGAATCTCTAGCCAGTGGACTGTCTTTTTGCTGCTTCGGGTGCCTTGAACACAGGTGAGCCCAAGCAGCAATTAACGGGGAAAGTCATCGATGTGATTCACTAACTCTTGTTAGCCTAAACATACTTCTCATCCAGCAATGCACACGGCCCCTCGGTGAGAATGTGGCGCGTGCGTTCCACGCCGCTACTCGTTATCTGGCTCAACAAAATAATTACAGATCTGGCAGCCTCTTCATTCTCCGTTCTAAATTGCAGCGTCAAAGAATCCCATCCAAATTAAATTAAATTTTACCCTTTTTTTTTTAAATCGAGACTGAATTAAAGGTAAATTAAATGGAAAACATTTTCCGGAGTAGATGGATTTATGCAAGTCATTCCTGTTTGAAATATTTTTTTATTTTTTATATCGAGCACCAACAAGTGATTGTTGGAAAACAAACCAAGCAGTAATAATAAATGGACTGATAAGCCCAATGAATTTCTATCAAATAAGAGCCGACAAAAAAATTAATCTATCCAAAATGCCCACACAAGACGATTCCCTGGCAGGTAGAAATTTGAAGAATCATGTGGATTCTTTTTGTCAATGTTTCTTTCTTCCACGTGAAATTATTTGAACAAGAAAAAAAAGAAAAAAACAAGTCCTTTTAATTTGGAAACAGTTTACATATGGAAAAACTTCATCAAGATTTCCCTAATATTTGATTGAAGTATCGATCTTTCCCCTTAAATTAGTGGATTTGGAGAAGGATAATTACAAACCATCTAAAAATTCAAATAAACTGTTCAGAAATTACCATTAATAAAAATTTTCTTTTTTCCTTTTTCTTTACAAATTAATTGATAAAATGACATTGATTTGTATAAAAATAATATTGTTAATTGTTTGCACCATGTTGTTGGGAAAAATTTGTTATAGTTTCAAAAAATTAATTTTCTTTTTGTTATGTTGTGCTGCTATGTATGGTATATAAATATAGTTGTAAAACCTACACTATCCTCACAAGTTGACTTGATAAACTTGAGATTAGGAACTCAGCTGAAGTTGGGTTGTTAGTTGAATCGGTTAATACTTTGATTCGACAAAACCTATTTGACATAGCCAAGTTTTTAGTATTTAGGTGACTTGACCAAATTTGATCTAAACCCGTCAGAATTAACTGTAAGCTAAAAAAAAAAACAATCTCTAAATATTCAAGAACTCGATATGTTCATTCATCCAAATTCTACTATCTCTAAGTAAAGGAACTTGTGTTTTTTAATTATGGATTGTGGATGTTATTTAAATATTTGAGACTTTAAGTTTAGTTTGTATTTTAGATATTGGATTGTGTTTGTTAATTTGAAATTTCAAGTCTTTTAAATTGTTATTTGCTTTATGAATTAATTAAAAAAAATATTATGTTGTAATTGACGTTAGAAGTTGTGTTGAAATTGAGGTATTTTTAAATTTATCATGTTAAATCATTTTTAACACAATATATCATTGACCGATCGAGTTGACCTGAAGACTCAAATCTTTTTTTAATTAGTCCCAAATCAGGTCTGGCAATTAAGTATATAGATTGTAAACGAATAAAAAGGCTTCATGATAATGGTAAAAGCTCTCTTGTTGAAATAATCAATTGGATTACGTTGATGGTTCTATAGCTATTTGGTACAAGTATTTTACAAAAAGCAATTATTGAAGCCAAATATTCTTTTATTGGTACTAGCTAGAGTTTAGTTTGATGTTTTATCTCTATCTATATCAATTTCTTATATCTTTAAGAGAAGGGTTATGCTATTATTATGTTTTGTTTTTTTACCAGTGAAACCTATTAGCAAGGCTAGTCCTTTTTGGCCTCTTAGGACCATTGATGGGTCTCCTTCTTGATTTATTGTTAGACATGAAGGTTGAGTTGCTAAATGTCCCTCTATAGTTTGAACTTCTTGGATACCTACAAAACAAGTCCCTTGATAGGATTAAAGGACGATTCGATGGCTAAGATATCAATGAAGGTGGAAGGGAATCTTTTTAGAGTGTGAAATTTTTACAAAGGGACACCCCTCTCTCTCGTTTTTTTTCCTCCCCTTTACATATGAGTTTTTGATTTTTATATTGACTTTGTGTTGTTATGGAAAGTTATTTTTGTAAACTCTATTTTGTTGGTTATAATTACCCCTTCATATGAATGTGTCATGAAAAGGAATTAGAAGATTGATGCCTCTTTGATTTCCTAAGAAAAGAAAAGGCTAGGTGTCATTCATGCACTATAAAAGATTTGCCTTTTCACATAAATAATTAAGGGTTTAAGAATAGAAACCCAAGTCCATAACGTGACTCATAAGCCTGTGATGTGAACCTTAAGCCCAAAAAGGTGGGTGCTTCCCTAGGGAGCTGTCCTACTACTACACATGTTTTCACCATGAGATTAGGCTTGATCATGCTCCTCTAAATGGTCCATTAGTCTACATTCCTTGATTGATCTCCCAACATTTTTCATCCTAGGGTTGTTTGATCAAAATAATAAATAAATGAATTTTGCACATTTTAGAGCCTTTAAGGTTTAACCCTTTTAATGTCTTATACTTTTTTTTTAGGTAATGATTATCCAAAACACGTGAATCTAAAGGTAGATAGCATAAGGCTTTGGGAGATGAAATCATTTGGTTAGTATGTTTTTGAATTTCAAAATCATCCATGATGTTCCACCATATGTTATGCCTTATTCAATAATGTGCATGTCTTTATATAAGATTTTTAGGTAATCTTCTTTACACCTTGTTTCATTAGCAATTTTTATTTTCATCTTTAAGGCATGACTACTATAACGAAAGATATAAACTATTTGTTTTGTTGGTTTCAAATGCAGGTTGGTTTTTTTTTTTTTTTAACTTTGTTTTAGGGTTCAATTAAGTCATTGGAGATGATTAAAGTTAGATCATCTAAGGGATTTGATGTGAGTAAAAGAGATAACAAGATGCTCTGGCCCGAGATAGGGTGGGAGAATGACTTAATTATTGACTATAGACAGAGAGAGAAACCAAGGATTTTTACCCAAGTGAGGTTACCATTGCCATATTGGATAAGGTATTGTGAAGGCTTAGAAGTGAGTATATAACTTTCATCCTAAGAAATATTAAGAGGAAAACTAGGAAAACAAATGGCATCCATCATAGGGGATATGGGATAATACTCTATATGTGTATGTTAATTGTTTGGACTTTGTATGCGAGCCACACTCGAACGGGTGAACTTCTTCGCTATTAATTTTGGAAAGCTCATCGAGTTTTTGAGGTAGGTGAATTTTTTGAATGTTTTATGGTATTATTATTAATTTTTAGGATGTGTTGATAGAGGCTAGGGGATACATGGTCCAACACTTTCTTATAGAGGCCTAAAAGCTCTTTATATGGTATTTTTAGGGGAAAATTGACCATGTAACATACTAGAGATAAAAGTGGTGTGTTGTACAGTATAAGGGCCAGTTTTTTTAGAGAAGACATCTAGAATTTAAAGGTGTTTCTTATTGTAAATAATTCCCAAAGAACAATATAATTGAAAGTAAAGCTTAAGAAATGTCAGGGTAATTTTATATGAGTAGTTGGCCTAGAGCATAAACAAGTAAAACATTAACCTTTTAACTTATGAATACTTATTAGAGAAGAGTGAGAGGGGTACTTAGGAAACCCACTTTATACATGTGTGTAGGAGCCCTATATATTGGATCTTATATATTATTATTGTGTGTGGGTGGCTCGAGCTCTATTAGGTGTATTTAAGAGCTAACATTAGGTGATGAGGGTGACTTGTGGAATTGATTTTTATTTTTTTTAGTTTTCTAAAGAGTCTGACATGAAATTGGTAAACCAATAAACCAAAGAAAGCTTAGAGCCAATTAAGATCCCCCTCAAGCCAAGAATGATCATAAGGATGTTGTAAATAACCCTTTTGAAGAAATGGATTTCTCTCGAGTTCTCTTATGAGTAGCTTCCTAGAATATAAAATGTTTATCTGGGTTTAGAGAAGGAACCCCTAAGACCCCTTAGTGAGAGTGATTAAAGATCATGCATCTATGACCCCATCTATTCTCATCGCCCAAGCTTTAATTATTGAGCCATTTACTTTGCCCTCTCACTCATATACCAAGAGGGTAGTGCCTACACCTACTGTAGTTTTTCCCTTAGAACTATAAGTGTAATGCTTTCTATTTGCCACTCTTTGATGGAGTTAGGAAAAGGCCCATGCCTTAGAAATATTATTTGATCTTGAACCACTATATGCAATAAACATGTTGATCATGTTGTTAATGCTCTAAAAATGGTGACTCATTTTTTTAGACCTGAAGTGTTGAGGCAAGAATGCACTCTCTCATTAATTGAGGATTTTAGTCCAGACATTAATCCAGGTAATTCCTTATCTATATATTTACATGTTATTCTCTACCCTTTTATTAAGGTGCCTTTTGTAGGCTCTTTAATTGCAATAATATGCTTCCTATAAGATAAGAGGCATAATGTGCTAAGGATATCTAGGTTAATAAAATTATAAAGGGAAGCCTTCAAAAAATTCATGACTCAAAGAAGGCTCAAAATTTATGGGAGGTTTTGGTTCAGAGATCCATGGAGTTTGGAAAAAAGGACTAGTATAAGAAATATATGTTAGCTCAATAGTTGAAGGGAATATAAGAGTCTTGTAAAAACAAACCAGAAGGTTTTTGCTAGATGATAAAGAGAAAAAAAGGTGGGATATGGAATTAGAGCTATCCAATATCAAGGCTAGTTAGAAATAAGATAAGTTTAATAGGGCATCAGATGAGTTTTCTAGGAGAAAATGGCTTAAAACTTCTCTTAAAGAATATATAGAAATTTACAATGAGATGAAATCCTTGTTGATTGTCTTGAAGGATAAATTATTCAACATAATAAAGGACCTTTAATTCTTTAACTAGTTATAGAGGATAAACATAGACTTTTTCTATATCTTCCATTCTAATATCCATTCTAATTTTGGTCGTCGTTTTGTCTTTCGTGCAGTGACAGCTTCTCAAGGTGAGGACCTACTTGGTGAAGTTGAGGATGATAAGGAAGTTACACTACACAATGTTAACCAAGATGAGATCTTGAAGGGTGAGGCATATTTGAAAGGTTTATATGAGTTAATATTAAATATAGGCGGCGTGATCAATGTAAAGACAACAACAAAATTTAGAAGTCAATCTCTTAGAGAGGAGATAATGGCGAAGAAGGACCCGACCAAGTTCGATTATAGAGATAAAGTCATCCTTGTTGATGTTGAGGTATGAGAAGACAACATAGAACCGTAGGTGATTGGTGAGTCCTAAATTACAGATCCCTCATTTTTAAGTGAATAAGTTTTATGCTGTTTTTCTTGAACAATTCTTATTCACCCGTTTCCTTTGAGGGTTTTCAAGTTAGGTACTGAATATTGCCTGATATGAGATTGATTAATATTTTTTTATCATCTGAAAAAAAGAGTATGATTCAGGTATAATTTTTTTTAAATCTTCAGTTAGGGCATCTTAGGCATTTTTGAAATATTCAAATAAAGATGTCGGTTAGTTATAATTCAAAGCTTTCTTGTATTGAGTGATTCAATAACCATTTGAAATGACCCATAGAGTTGTTCTCGATGATAAGTCCTTGTGGGAGTCAGGGCTACTTATAAAGCATAGTAATTCAAGAAGCACTAAGGCAAAAGATTATTTAGAGTCCTAATGATGAAACATGAGATTCATGCATGTATATTATATGTTTGGCCCTACAAGGGCTAATGAGTTTCTCAAGTAAAATTTATCCTTTAGTGTGAGGATATAACATAGGTAGTAACATAAAAAGTGATCCCTAATGTAGGAAGATGATAGTTTGATTGATATAAGTGTTGTGAATATTTAGGTTTTGGCTCAGGATTAAGAGTAAAAATGATATTGATCTTTCTTAATAGGCAAGCCTTTTTTGGTTGGGGCACAAAGTTCTTGTTATGATTTGTTTGGCATGATATTGCCTATGTGCAAACCATTTTGACACCCTGCATACTAGGCAATGCCTTTTATTAGTGTTTGATATGAAGGTTCAGTTATATAAATATAGGTATTGAGTCCTTTTTGTTATAAGATTGTGCCTGATAGGAATTGTCCTTTAGAAGATACTTGTTATGAGGAGAAATTAATGAATAATATAATATGGTAATTTTAATATGAGATAATATGGTATGTATATGTGTTTAGGAAAGTGTTCAAGTGAGAATATTTCTAAATCTTTATTAATAATGAAGACTTGGAGAAGGGCCTCGAATCTTATAGAGATAAGCAATCACATAGACCTAGAGAAGGATCTTGAATCCTCTAAAGACAAGCAATCATAAAGATTGAGAAGAACCTAATATCCTTTTAAAGATAAATGGTCTTAAAGACCTATAGAAGAATATATAATCCTTTTAGAGATATATGATTATGTAGATCTAAAGAAGGATCTTAGATCCTTTTAAAGATATGTGGTTATAGATGATAAGAAATGATAATAACATAATTTCATTAAGCATTATAGGTGTTTTTATTCATATTACACATGTAAGTATATCATTCATAAAGTAAGTATCATATTGGAAATTCATTCACATGACAAAGATGAGATAAAAACATAAACAAATAGATCATCTTATCTTTTTATGGTATAAAGGGAAAGAATGGGTTTCTTCTCGGGTCTCCATAAATGACATAACTAATAAAGCTAGTCTTTTTAGGCCACTTAAATGTATTGATGAGCCTCATTTTTAATAGGTTATTGTACATAAAGTTTGAGTCCCTAAATGTCCTTATAGAATTTGAACTTTTTAGATAATTACAAAACAAGTTCCTTGACAAAATTAGAGGACTCTTTAATGACTAAATTAGTATTAATAAAGGTAAAGGGAAACCTTTTAAGAGTATAAAATGTGTAAAAAAAGGATGCCTTTATTTTTATTTTTCTTTCTCTCTTATTTCCCTATGAGTTTCTGATTTTTATATTGGTTTTATATTATTATGAAAGGTTATTTTCTTAAAATTTGTATTTTATTAGTCATAATTACTCCTTGATATGATTGTGTCATGAAAGGGGATCAAAAGACTTTGAAGCCTTCTTTTATTTTCTAGGAAAGGAAAAGGTCAGGTTTCGTTCATGAACTAAAAGAGGTTTTCCTTCATACATAATCATCAAAGGTCTAAGAAATAGAAACCAAACCCTCATGTAATGTCTATGAAGAGATGACTATAATACTGAAATTAATTAAGCCCAGGAAATAGATGGATCAAGACCTTTTTGTATATAGATTAAATTAATTAAGGTTTGATCATCACTTGTTAAAGTTATAGTCTCCTTGAAATTCATCTTGATCTAAATACTTTAAATAACCTTATTAAATACATATTTGAGTTTTTTTGCCATTGATCTTGTAATTGGCCTAACTAGAACTTCTAATGGATTGTTTGGTGTAATTTGTATCGTATTATCCCATCTCTTCTTAAAAGAATTCAACTTCAAATCATCACCTACATAAAACAAAAAAAGATGAGAAATATTAAAAGTAGTTTTAACACCACATTCACCTAGTAGATCCACTTTGTAGGTATTGTCAATAATTCTTTCAAAGATTCAGAATGAATCATTTTTTCTCTACATCAACTTAGATCTATATTTAAAAAACTTATCCTTGTATATATGCACCCAAAGTTAATCACCTAGTTTAAAGATAACCCTTTTTTAGCCCTTATTAGCTTTGAATACATATTGCGCAATCTTTTTTCTATTTTTATCGTTGTACACTCTCATAGACAACCTTCAATAACTATGCTTTTCTATTGCCATCAAGACCAACCCTTTCATCAATAGGTAAATGAATCAAATCCAAATAAGTTAAAGGATTAAAACCATAAACAACTTTAAATGAAGAATAATAAGTAGTAGAATACACACTTCTATTATATACAAATTCAATAAACGATAGACAATCTTCCCAAATCTTCAAATCCTTTTGAATTATAGTTCTTAACAATATAATTAAAGTTCTAATAACTACTTGAGCTTGACCATCTATTTGTGGATGACAAGTAGTAAAAAATGACATTTTTTTTTCTCAATTTCCCATTAAACCTTCTAAAAGTAGTTAAGAAATTTAAAATCACGATTGAAAAACAATACTTTGAGGAACCTCATGAAGATGAACTATCTCCCTAAGAAATAAGTTCACTATGTTAGTTGCATCACCGGTTTTATGATAAAATATAAAATATATCATCTTAGAAAATCTATCCACAACCACAAAAATAGAATCCCTACCTCCTTTTGAACTAGGAAAAAAAAAACTCATATATATATTAGCCCAAGGTTCTTTTTAGGCACTAGTAAATAAGTATATAAACCATGAGGTAGAACTTCAGACTTAGATGTCAAGTACCTTTTACAAATTCTTTGTATATTCCCTTTTATTTTAGGCTAATAAAAGCACTAATGCAAAACATCTAAAGTCTTAGCAACCCCAAAATGTCCTATTATATTACCCTCATGAGCTTCATAAAAATAAAAATAAAAATAAAATTCATGCATAGAATAATTAGGTACACATATTTTTTTTTAAATAACCATTAAGTTTATAATAATTTGTCAAATGCTAAATTCTAGCATGCTTTATACACTTGGCTGAAATAATCATCATTATATAAATCTTTCACATACTCAAATACTAATAATCTAGCATTTAAAGTTGAAAGAAGTACATACCTTCATAATAGTGTATCAGTCACTATATTTTTCTTACATTGCTTGTATTTTAGCACATATGGGAATGCTTATATGAACACAACCCACTTTACATGCTGTCGATTCAGTTTCCTTTAGCACTTCAAATGTTTCAATAACTCATGATCAGAATGGATCATGAATTCCTTGGGCCATAAATAATATTTCTAAGTCTTTAATGCCCCACCAAAATGTAAAGTTTCTTATTATAAATAGTATAATTCAAAACTACAATATTGAGCTTTTCTCTAAAATAAGCCATGGATCATTTTTCCTGCATTAAAATAACTTCAATACCTATCCTTGAGGCATCACAATCAATCTAAAAAGTTTTTGTAAATTCAGGTAATGGTAACAATGGAGCCGAAACCAATTTTTTCTTTAACAAGTTAATGCATGCACTAGTTTTTTACTCCATTTAAATCCTACTAACTTCTTAACAATTTCAATTAAAGATGTGGCTAAAGTGCTGAAAGTTTTAACAAATATCCTATAAAAACTAGTCAAATCATGAAAACTTTTTACCTCTGTGATGGACTTAGGTGTAGACCATTCTTGGATAACCCTTACATTTTCCTTACCATTTCAATACTTTTTGTACTAATAAAATAACCAAGAAAGACAATTCTCTCCATGCAAAAGTTACTCTTTTTCAAATTAACATATAAACATTCTTTTCTTTAAACATCCAAAACATTTCTTAAATGTTCAAAATTCTTATCTAATTTTTTACTATGAATCAAAATATCATAAAGAATAAACCATAACAAACATACCTATAAAATTTCTCAAAATATGGTTAATTAATCTTATAAAAGTACTAGATGTATTAACAAGTTAAAAAAGGATAACTAACCACTCATACAAACTACATTTAGTTTTAAAAGGAATTTTCTATTTATCTACCTCTTTCATTCTAATTTAATGATATCCACTTTTAAAATCAATTTTAGAAAATATACATGATCTATGCAGTTCATCTAACATGTCATTAAGTTTAGGAATTGAATGTCTACACTTTACCATAATATTATTGATCATACGACAATCAATATATATTCTCTAAGTCACTTCCTTTTTCAATATCAACAATATTGGAATTGCACATAGACTCAGTGTTTTCTCTTATCTATCCTTTTTATATTAATTTATTCTCTTGCCTTTATAGTTCTTTTATCTCTTTGAGATTACTTTTATAGGCTGACTGTTAGGGATTACTACTTCGGGTACAAGATCAATTTGATATTTAATTTCCCTATTAAATGGCAACCCACTATAAATCTCATTAGAAAAAAATATCCCTGTAATCTTTTTTATACACATTAATCTTATTCCTTTTCACATAAAAACTAACTTATTTTTTTTTATTTTTCCCACTATTTTCTTTTCTTACCGTTTCTTTCTTCTTTATTTTTTTTCTCCATCTTGGTCAAATTTGTTCTTTCAATGATCATATTATTTTCACTCTTCCTCATATCCTCACATAATTGTTCTAAACTTTTAGCCTTACCTTCTTTTTCCAGCTTCAATTGATATTTATAAGTCTGTCTAGATGACAATGGTACAAGTATAAAAGTCTTCCTATTATTTTCAAGAGAATATCTATTCTTAAATCCATCATGCTTGTCTTTCCTATCAAACTGTTAAAGATGATCTAACAATAGATGATTAGCATGCATAGGAACCATATAACTCAAAACCTTATCCTTAAACATTGCAACTAAACAAAAAAAAAATCAAAACCTGATTATTAACTCTTACTTCACCATATTTATTCAACAATTAAAGTATATAAGGTCCTTCATTTTTAATACTATTCACATTTAAATTTCTAACAAGTGTAGCATTAGTAACATTAGAACAACTCTTTTTATCATTAATCATGTCGCACGTGTGCGGCGTCGTGACAATCGTCCACCACTTAGGGAAAATGGCATGGTGTATCTGGCAAATATG
>Ga0325404_1002084_pt1 | contig 21334 bp, 16 predicted proteins | sample PopdelMetagenome_18_FD_205664 | JGI IMG/M metagenome (GOLD analysis project Ga0325404, IMG submission 205664) | Populus deltoides microbial communities from Bellville, Georgia, United States - Xylem-Control-R1 | ecosystem: Host-associated > Plants > Phyllosphere > Stem > Wood/Secondary xylem...
TTGTCTACCTTTGTTAATCGTTTAATTATTTGATGACGTGTCCTTTGATTTTGATATGTTGTTGGTACATAACTTTTTAATTTATCTCAATTGAGTGCATAATAGACTTTAATAATTCTCATTTTGGTACACCAACTTTGTTTTATTGCATTAATTAAGCACTTTCATCATTTTTTTTTCTTTAATAATGTGTTTTTCTAGCAAAGGTACCCCCTACATAATATTTAATCATGTGATTACCGGGGTATCTATATGGGAGCCACCTCTTCTCCATCTTCTAGGTTGAACATGATCGATTTATACCATAGGTTCAGAGCACGGGAGGTAACTAGGACTTGCTTTTCTTTATTGGCTGGAGTCTTTCCTAGCAGATAGCTCGCTTAGGATCACATTGAGTTCAGATAATGTCTCATGGTGCGCACTTTTCTTCTCCCCCCCCTCTGGTCAAGCTGGGAGTTCTTCTTCATAAAATGCTGGAGATAACCTTTGCTTATAAGCCTTTGTATCTCATTTTTCAAGGCAAAACACTCTTTGGTGTCGTGGATCTTGTCTATATGGAATAAATAACATGTTTTGTATTCCAATTCTAGGGGTTTCCTTTCATGAAAGGGGGATGATTCACGTACGTACTCTTTTCCTTAGATATATGTAAAGATTTTTGTTAAGATGATGTTCACTGGTGTGGCTTGGAGCTTCGAGAAGGAAAAACAGCTGTGCATAAACCCCTTTTAGGGTTTTTCTTGTATGTCTAGGGGCTCTATTTAGAGACTGACAATGCTTTGGATGTTCATCCCTCCATATATGAAAGCAAAGGTGGGATTGCTATGTGATTCTCCACAATTACGAAAATATCAGGTTTATGAAGACGAGACAATTCATGTACATAACACCTAAAGTCCAACTTTCCTGCACCTCGGAAGTGCCGAGCCATCACATAAATGATTAAGATGTAGAAAGGATACCCATATGATCATTAAGCGGCAGGATCCGCAGGTTGAGCTGCAGCATCAGCCATATTCGCACTATCTATAATGTCCTCACTATCCATGGATATGAACCATCATTCCCTGGTCCAGGGACAGAACTGGGAGGCTCTGGTTTGGGCATAGGCTTTTGGTTAGGGGGTTCCCTTTTAACTGCCTGAAATTGATCATCTGTAAGATGTTGTGGTGATAGATGTGAGGTTGTATTAGTTACAGTAGCAGAAAACGCTACCTGAGGTGTTCTCTGCCATTTGAATAAGTTGTGGATCCACCACTGGGATCTGAATAGACATACCAACACATGGAGCCGATGATTCTATGTGATTTTGTATGGCAGGAGTCTGACAAAAAGAAGAAGTCACTGGATCAACATGGGCTTCCTTGTTTTTGGCCATTGCTTCAGATGAAGTGGGTTTCCCTCAGTTGAGCCTTACTAGATCCCTTAGTAGAATCTATTATGGCATATGACGCATGAAAATCCTGAGTCCGTGGTCTTACTGTTCGAAAATGATCAAGTATCATCTTTGGACCCCTTCCTAAGGCATTGTCAAAATCTTCCTTCTCATCAAACTTGACCAAGAAATAGTCAAATCCCAAATCCAGTACATCAAAACCAGCAGTAGGTTTCCATAGCTGTTCAATCTTGGTGTAAAGCAATTTGAAGGCACTGCTTCTACCCAGTAAATTCATAATAACCGATTGCCTCCATGGAGTCTCCAAAGTTGCCAAAAACTGGGGATCAACATTAACTACAGGAAGTAAAAGGTTGCCACAGCGAAACTCTTTTGTAGCGAATCCCGTAGCAATAAGATTCACTGGTTCTCGTACTTTTGCAGCATAGGCTGCCTATTTCTGTTTCTCCCATGCCATGAGTTTACATAAAAAGTTCTTAAGTGTATTGCTTGGAATGAACTTACTTGAAACAAAATTTGAAAATTCAAGTTTTTTTTTCATTTTTTTAATATTATAGAATTTATTGTTATTCAAAGTAGCCGTGCTTGTTCCCAAAGTAAATTTGCATATCAATTGCATAATTGGTGAATTTGCATATGATGATAATGATAATAATAGCTAAAGTTTAGAATTCTTTTTCTCTTGGGATTATTTGTAAACAAAAGCCTTGCTACATTAATCTATGAAGCGCAATTAGTAGTTTCCTAATTATACTCCTATATTGATTGCCTCTTCAAAGAAAAATGACTAATGAAATGTACAATTTGGTTTTTCATTAGAATTCATATAAGCTATGCCTTTGGGGTATGCAGCTATCAAATTCCAGTTTTGCAGCCGCACAGGAGTAACCTTTCCTGAATCTGTTAGTGGTTCTGTTCCTCATTTCAACCTCTGCTGCGAAGACAGCACAAACCGGTCTGTGATCGGAAAATCTTGACTCGCGGCGGACATAGGACAACTGCTCAATGCCATCACCACGCCATAATATCCTATCGCACCTGAAATACGAGCTTCAAGCAATGAATTTTTCTGTTCTTTTCTTCATTAGTAGTTTATACAGTTAATACTAGAAGAGTAAATACCATGCTGGTGTTCGACGTTTCCTTCTGGATTTGACAGTTTCTCCAGCATAAGAATCTGAGTTTTGTGTGTACTTGTAAGTAGGAGCGAACAAGATCTGTCCTTCTTTGAAACCCTTGAATACTCTCCCTGCTTCTCTTTCAATATTCAACTGAAGTAAATGCATTAAACCAAGTCAAATAAGGATGTAAAATCTCCTGTCAAACAACAGCATCTTCCTTCCTGTTAAGCTTCTAATTTCCTAGGCTTTAAATATTAGAAAGAATCACAGAGCATGATCATCCCATTCTCCTGTGCTTGTGCTAATAATAAGCTTTAGACAAATTGAAGCAGGCTTGACTTCCTGTGACCTCTGTGACGATTTAGGGAGACTTGATTTAGATATCTTGTCTAGCGTAAACATGAAAGATCAGTCCAGATTATCTCTTAAACTTTTAGATGGATGATCCAACAATCAATTGCTGAATAATTAAACATGATGTGTAGTTTCAGAGAAGAGTCAAGAAAAGGATGCCTATTGTTAAGGTTACTTCCAACAGTAAATTAATGGTGAAATGACATTGACTACAACGACAGACAAGGCGTGGGGACTCACGGCTTGCTTTTTTTTTTTTTTGTGATATTGAGAAATAGATTTAAGCAACAGACCTGATCCTTCTCCAGCAGGGTGTCCCAGTCATTATCCTCCAACAGAACCTTTGTTTCCTCATAACTCAAAGCTACTCGATAATTTAAATCTCCTAGCCAAATTATACGGCTGCAGTATTAAAAACAGAAGGCCCCAAGTTAAAAGATTGGATATTACACCTACAGAATTGGAAATGAAAAATAATAATAATAATACGAAAACTCTAACACACTCATGATCAACTATTCGTTCAGGGGCTCGACGAGGTCTATGCTTGCAAATCTTGGGGAATTGTGTGCTCTTGAGGATCTCAGCTACATCAGCGTTCCTCTTTAGTTCATCGCCTTCCTTCTCCCCAGAAGCCAGGTGACTGCACACGAAGCAAAAGCTCGTTTGGTGCAATGACATGCTTATTGATATACATCCCTGCAATGTAAGACTTCACCGATCAAACTTCAAATGCATACAAGATTTATTAATTGCACATGCACTTCAAATTAATAATACTTTTCTCCTTCTCTGGATATTTCCAGGCTCAAGCCTCTCAAATTAATAGTCTGAATCAGAACGTGCCATTTTGTTAATTAAAAATAACCAAGCTTGCTGACACATGATAAGATCAAGAGATTTTGATGATGGTTGTCTATCTAACACAACAGGGAGGATCGAATTATATTAAATTGAAATTCTCTTTTTTCTTTCTGGTAATTGATGATCCTTTTTCAAGAAAATGATAGGGGCAACTTTAATATTCCAATTTGGCCCTACATTTCTTGGCCAAGGAGGCTTAGCTCAAGGATGAGCATTTAGTACTATACTCAGCTTACCTTGTTGCCAAGACGACCCATTATTCCTCTACAAACAGAATCTACCCTGAGATGACCAATGTGAGGCACCAACTCCTTTCTAACCCACACTGAAAGAAAAATTCCAACCATTTGCTTGCTTGCAATAAGGTTATAGGTCCCGTTGGTCGGTGAGGAAGGTGAGGTAGGCATGTCAGGAATATAAAGCATGTCATCGGCACAGCTTTCTGGACGACGATGAAGTTCCTTTGCTGATTCTAGTTTGTTGATGGGGTCGCTAAGTTTTCTTGTTCTCTGCCTCTCTCTAGGTTGGGACTCCTCGTGACAATTGCAGATCTTGAGTAGGCTACTATCTGCCCTGTAATTTTTGCTAAGCACTTTCAGAGAAGGCTTATGAAAGAAGTTATGTGATTTCGAGTCTTTATTGCTGTTGAGGCCTCTTGAACCATGGCTTGAGTCGGAATAATAGTTCGTGAAATCATGCAGTGGTTTGTTAAGTGCTTGGCTTATAAGAGCTAGCCATCTTGCTGCAGGCTCATTATCTTCAATCACCAATACGTTTCCAGCATTGAGTGGAACAATTTCCTGAAACCTGAAGAGTATGAACTTTAGACAAGTTGCACCAAACAGATCTCATCTCAAAGATTCTGAACCAGTAAAAAACATCAAGAAAGAATCTATTGACTCCAATGGAAGTTGTCATCACATTAAATTTTGCATGTTTTCCATTTGTCACTTTTTGTCACCTTGCCATAGAATAAAAGCTAAATAGATCATTAAAGTGTGTTCTTCATACCCGCAGACATAAATATCAGCAGAATCTTCAACCTGCAAGAAATCTTCAAGGTTGAGGCCAGGGTCGGGTGTCTTGCCTCCCACGTTCCATGTTGCAACACATATCCTGCAATCCAACGATATGATTTTTTCTATAAGATATGTGCAACATGAGACTGACCAGAAGCAGAAAAGGTCGACATATAAGAGAATTTACTTAACCAAGAAATGATAAGAATCCACACCTGAGTTCTTTAATTTCTGTTGCTGGTGCCATAGATTGATCAAAGTTTGATGAATTTAGACCTTCACTCCCGGAACTGTTCCGTCTTTCTGCAGGCAGATAAGAAAAACCAACACCATGTTTTACTCTGAGTAAATCCTAAAGTCCAAAATCATCGTTTTCAAATGATACGGACTAAAGGGTCGCTATCATACATGAAAAACTCCCCATATCTCCATTTTATTTTCTTCCTTTTAGTTTACAAATATCAAGCCAATGATCAACACTTCATTGATGTTAGGTTAGCCACCAGGATAGTGAAATAGAGGATAAGGCTAACTTGGACTTATTTTGATGTGTACGTGGCTTGTACCCAAAAGATGTAAAGATTCAATCAAAAGCGACAACCCTAGCCAGCTACTGTTAATGTAACGCAAGTTTTTCAAATTGTGGCTTCAATTAATTTTATGGTATAAAAGAAATAAAGCACTATGCATGCATCTAACATATATTAGCATGGAAAATATGACTAAATACACCTAATATATTTATTATACACACATACCTGAGAAACTTTTTCTCATCAAGGGGGATGCCTCTGTGAATGTTTTCTTCCTTGCGGCAATATTCTTCTCCACATCTGCCCACCAAACCCACAATAAAAAAAGAAAAAAGAAATACATTAACATGTGTGTTTATTATATAGGCATCAATTGAATTTATATTATATGTGAAGTAAGACATAATTAAGATGATTCAGTCAAAGAGAGGAATACCAAGAGAAACTCCACTGCCTTCTGATCCAAGTATATCATCATCATTGGAACCACTTCTATTGTTTCTTTTTGAACTGAAAATCTTTGGAATAATAGACTGCACCAGAAGAATTGTTCAAGGCAATGAAACAATATATATATATATATATAAGCCTTTATTCTCGTTTGAAAGAATTTGAGAATCAATGAACAAAATCAATGTATTATGACAGGAAACAAGCTAAGAAGGATCAAATAATGAAAAATACAATACCTTCTTTTTCTTTTCATTCTTGGCAGAATCATCAGAGGTGGCATTGCTAGGGCTTTTGGCTTTGGTCATCTCTATCTTTGCGCTTGTCTATTTGACTTTGAAATCATTTATTAATGCATAGAAACGAATTGGAATTTATGTCAAACTTTAAATGTTCGTGTTTGAAACATATCAAGAACCTATTTTAAATTAATTAAATATCTTTACCAAAAACAAAATGTTGATTGAAGATTTTAAGAGAAAAAAGGGGGGGGGGGGGAATTTCTGGGTTTGCTGAGATGGTGAATTCTGAAGAATTTTGGTGGATTCTTTTATTTATTTCTGTCAAAATAATTATGGAAAGATGAGTTTTTGTGATCTTGTTACGAAAGAATGAGATTTTGGTGCCAATGCTTTCGGGGAACTTAAAGACTGTTAAAAAGAGAAACCAATGAGTCATGCTTTACAATTTCTTAGCTGTTTATTTTTTTCTTAAAAAAAAAAAACCTCCAAATCCAATAGATTTTCTGCCACATAAGGGAGATGGTCTTCCCTGTTATTGAAGAAACCGGAGTCACCAGGACAACCGCAATCGGTGGTGGATACACAATCAATCGGCCAAGTTTATGCGTAAAATGCCGAGCTAAATATTATAATATATCCATAATTCCCAATTTTAAGATTTTATCTTACTTTTTTTATTAAGAAAAACAAAATATAACCATTCTAAAAAAAGTGAAAAGAGAGAAGATATATATATATATATATAAAACCCTTGTCAGCCTCAGATAGAGAATATCTGCTCCTTATAATTCTGATTAAATTTTAAAATTCAAATGCTTCTGTTTATCCATAGATGTTTTGGTAACAACAAAATCGATGACAATTTTTGCAAGAAAATAAAATTTATATGGACATCCAAGTTGCAACAAACAGCAGAGTACTACTTCAGCATTCATTCTTAGATTTTATTTTTTTTTTATTAGCATAAGATATCCAGACGGAGCCCCGACTAACACTGGGGTGCGCAGGTCCTCTGATAAGAAGTTTCTCGCAAGTGCACCACAGTTAATTCATGGGTTTTTTCCAAGTCTAATGGCCTCGAGAAATTGTTTATACCCGGCAAGAGCTGAGCTTGAAATCTTGTACAGGAGCACAGTGTCAAGTCCCTGCTCTTCTTTGCTTTTATTCGTAAATGCTTCTTGCAAAATTATAATCTTGTATTTTGTAGCTAAACATCTGCATGATTCAGGGCACTGTTCCTTCTCTTCCAATTCCATACACAAATAACATTCCATGATATCCAGACCAATTCTGCTGCCCATTCACCAATATTTCTACACCCCTCATTCTTCTGCGGACCCCATTCTTCTGCAGAATTGAACTACACACGGCTTCTGAGCAGGCACAATGAGAAAACAGATCGTATATATCCTCCTCATTTACATGACCAAAGGAGTAGCCGAACAATACCCTGCAAGAGTTGACCTATCGTATCTGAGATGATGAGAACAGAACGCATGTTCTTAGGGTTAGAATCACTTGTGTCTTGGAGCTCTTTCAACCATTTTTTTTTTTTTTGACGAAAGCACATCCAATTTTATTGAATGTACTCAACTGAATAATACTACTTTCTTGAATGCCTTTATTTAATAGATTGGAGTCTTCTAACTTCTTTTATGGATCGACAAGGACCCATCATTTGTTTTTACCTGTTAATGGAAAAGGCCTCACCGTTGATGATCACAAGAATTAGAAATTAACAAATCATCCAAGGCCTCACCTTCGTGACCAGCAGAAGGAATTCTGCAACTATATTGTCAATGGACGCTAACAGTTGGCAACTTCAAGTACCCCTTAAAAATGAAATCCCCTCATAACATAAACAAAATTTAAGATTTCTGAACCTAGCTTGCTTTCTTTGTTCAATGCACTTCAACGTCAACTACGAAGATGCCAGTGTCCACCTTGATTTCAGTTTCTTAGTCAAGGAAATCTTTACCACATGATTAAGAGTGAATAAATTCATTAGCGTAAGTTGGAGTCAATTGATTAATATATGGAATGGTAAATCGACTACCACAAGGCCAAGCCTGGAAGGAAGAAAAACAAGATACACCGCAACCTGCACATTTTTTGGGTCAACTACAAAAGACATGTTCTCATATACAAAACCCATTTCCAACTGCAATTCAACGGCCGAACATTTGCTATTGTGTCTACATGCGTTGCATTTTTTGACAGATTCCACTTTTTTTTCATGTGAAATGCCACAGCAATAAATATTCAGGGTCTTGGTCTTTTTCTAACAAGCGTTTGACCAAGTACGGCGGCGTCTTGGTTGCCATGCCATCAACAGAGGATGATTCTATTATCAAAGTCAAAGTTGAATACATTGCGTCGATTTCCCATCATCCTTGTGGGAAAGATGATCTAACAGCAACCATCGACAATCATCAGCATTTTATAAGAAACTAGTAATTGTAAGACCATAGTTTCTTTGTTAGCTTTATTTCTTTGAATCTCACTTCATGATAGCAGAAGATTTGCAACCTGAACGGGTACAAAAAGATTCCCAAATCTTTTAATATTGAGCCATCAACTACCTTATGAACTACTCTCTAGCATTTTGACGACCACTGTGGTTTGACTGAAAAAGTAGTAGCCACATATGTGCGCAATGTAGAATCAGTGAAGAACTGTACTCTTTAAGCATCAGCAAGTTTCAAGTGCTTTATGAAATCTCCAGGAGAAAATTATATGTGTGTGTGTGTGTGTATTATTCCCTGCAAAACCATAGAGAAAAATTGAGCATTAAATTGATGAGGCTGCGCATCAGATGTTAAACAGTGATTTCCTTAATACACATTTCTTTGGCAATATCTAAAATCAAACAAGAAGTTTACCAGGTTTTCGAATTGACTATTGCACCATCTCATCCAATTTTTGCCTGTAAAGAGCTAAGTTCTGCAATAAGAACATTTAGCAAGCAGATAAGATATCAGAAATCAGTTCAAAGAAAGATAATGTTACAATATGCTGGTGAATTGTGAAGGACAAAAAACAAATTGTGATAGATCAGGCTAAGAAAGCAAGGGAAAGAAACCGCTATTAAGGAACATTTTGCACATGCTGAAGGGGCATCATCTGCTCTTTATCTTTGAATGAGGTTAACATATAGGTAACAAGTTAATCCACAAGATGAATTACCAAAGCATTGACGACAAGGCCATGAGAAAATTCATGAACATGAATTCCATTTAGAGATTGAAAAAATTCAGTAAACTATCGTTGCTTTTGCTTACTAAGTAACATACATTTTGCACAACATATTGTATAAACAGGTCTACCAAAAAGGAATTTTAGAAACAACTACCGTGCATACAAGCCATTAATGGGATCTAATAATAAGAGATGGTTAAAAAAAAAACTGATTCAACTAAATACATTCTTTGTAATAATGAAGTTCCATATCAAAAACTAGGCTTATATGCAATAGGAGCCACGACAAAACCAGGACTGAAGCATAAAGTTCCAACAGAAACTGCAAAAGACAAACTAAACAAACAGCCAACAGTAGCAGAAAAAGACAACACTACATTAAGCAACCTACAAGGGTCTACACCAATGTTGCCATGAATTAATGTTACTTCATATGACAAACACATTCTCAGCTAAAAGAAGAGTCACGGAAACAGTTATTTAAGCCATTTTCACTTCATTTTCCCATGCTGAGGAAGACTTGAGCAAAACTAGGACATTCTATCTGAGAGAATGGAACTTTTTCTACTGATTTCACTTTCCTTTTTTTTTTTCCTAATTATCACAATGAAATACTTAGATATATCACTATTACCCTCTCATCCCAAAACATGTCCTCTCTGTGGTCCATCCAAAGCACGTGTCCCTTATATAACCTCAAAGACAAGATTTTGGGTTTACTTATCTTTCTTGACCCTCACTAAAGCTAACAACAGCTCGTGCTTTCAATTTTCAAGTTCCATTAGAATGGTACTTTTCAAAAGTTCGCATGTGATTTATCAGACATAAGTGATCAAAAACTGAAAACTATCTCCTTGGGCAAGCGGGCACATGATTATCAGCCACTTCTGACATGTTTAGACAGAAAACATTCTTTGTGGGCAAGATGGTACATGATTTTTCTACGTTATTTCAGTGTGAAAAGTTCAATGAATACCAAGGATCATCAAACAGCAAGCTTTGAATCAATGCAGATCTCAATCTTGCTGGTGGTAATGGTGAAACAAAGGCAAACTGAAACATATATAATTATGTAGAAAATCAACACGTATTGTTCCTCTTAAAACTTGTTTCAGTAATGACTGCAACAGCTAATAGAAGATTCCTTTCTGCAAGTTGCTTTACTGAAATGTAACTCAAAAAAATTGTTACCATGAAAACGACTAGCTGGTAAGGGATATAAGAGAGCTTCTACACAGGTTGAGCAAGAAATGGATACACAAGGAACCTAGAAGTAGAAGCGAAAACAAGAGAACTGAAGAACTGAAGATGCTTGATAATGCCCTTTTTATTTTCACTGGATGGGCAAGGCCTCAATCAATGAAGAACAGTACAGCAGGTCAAATGGACAACAGAGCATGTTTGTCTATGCATAAAAAATAACATGATTCTTGACATCCTGATGGACCTTTTGGCAATGAATAAAGACTTCGATAACTCAAAAATCAGATGCCAATTATTTCATTCAAGCAATGCAAAACAAACAAAGTTTAAGGATTTTATTTCTTCAATCATACTTGCCTTTGATGGTAATTGAGAACTACAAACAAGTAAAGATCTGAACAAACAACTGAAAATTTGAGAGCGAAAAATTCACAAATGACACGACCAAGTACAACAAAGAGCATAGAGTTCATACCCTGGTATAAGCATAAACTCCATACTCTGTAGGTCCAACAGGACTGCCCCTCTTCAAAAATTCCCCATGCTTGTATATGTAAAGTAATGGAACCCCGGTAGATAATTCCAAATTGGTAACCTGTTTACCAAACAAATAAAACTTGAGCAAATTGAGGAAAGCATTTTTAGTCACTTAGCAATCCTAAGAAAATAGTGCATTACCTCCAGAGAAGTTAATTTCTCAAGATACATAATGATGGACCTCAGAGAATTCCCGTGGGCAGCAACCATTATGTTCCTTCCATTCTGAAGTTGGGGTTCAATCTGCAATATATGTTTCTAATGGATCAGATGAACCCATAGAGATGCATGTAAACCCTATATGCATATGCCTAACACATTATGTTTATGCTTCACCCTTCAAGGCTCTCATGAGATTTGTATCAATAAGAAGCATTATGGAATACAATGTTTATGGACTTACATTTTCTTTAAAATAGGCAACAGCTCTTTGAGAACACATTTCCAAGCTCTCACCATTTGGGGGGGGACTATCGAAACTTCGACGCCACTCATGCACTTTCTCCTTTCCATATTTTACAACCGTCTCCTCCTTATTAAGACCCTGCAACTTCCCATACCTGAAGAAAATGGATTACATTGTAGCTAGCAAATTTTAAATGTAAATATTTTATTTAAAAAAAAATACAAAGAAACAGAAAGGAGTAAAAAGGTTATACATTCTTTCATTCAATTGCCAAGCCGTTATGACTGGAATAGATTGCTGAATTGTTTCTTCACTGAAAATTTGACTCCATTCTTTTGCTTGTATACTCTCATCATGCATAATAATGGGTATCTACAGTACACATATGAATTAGGTTAAAAAATATAATTCTGTAGATTCTGAAATTATCGGTTCATTTCCATTGACTACTGAATGTTATATACTAGTCGAAGCCAACTAGTTTTAACTTCCCTACAATTTGTTCTGCAAAGATAAATCTACGAGGACCTCAGAACTAGCCATCTAATACTTTGAAGTGATCACTATATTCAAGTAACTGACCAAATAACTAAGTAACATGCTCCATGATTTCCAATTCACCCTAAAGAACTAATGAGCAACATTATGTTCACTGAGCTCATGAGAATACAGCCCAAATGAAAGTAAAAAGAGAACAGAGAATGTTGATCAAGGACATGGGAATTCCCACCCATGCTTTAAATGCATATGCTGTATTTTTTAAAGCTAATCTATGAAATGACAAAAGATGAATTCTGCATGCATATGAATAGTTGATGATATGAGGTTGATATTTCAGTAAAGCCGTGCTGGGGAAGACATCTTTTGTAACCCCCCCAGCCCCCAGAAAGGTGTGCCCACGAAGACGTATATGCTATTATCCTGCTTTGAAAGGAACAGAAAAATTCTGGGCCATCTATGGTAGTCAAACAACAAATCAGCCAACATACGGCACCTTTTACAACAATGGATAAGCCTTGTTATTACAAATGGTGTGTCCATATTATGACAGGCAGGAAACCTCCAGTAAAAGTGGGAGCTGGGGACACTATCGAGAAGGGGAGAAAAGTTACTGGGCTAAACATGGAGGATTTTGGACCTAAACATGTTGTGTACTGTTTGAAAAAAAATTAAGACACCAAATGGGAATTCTTCATGAGGCTGGGCTGGGTTGCAACATTTTTCTTTCAGTAAAAAAAGGCAAGAAAGCATCAGAAGAAGTTTTTTAGATTGAACACTTTGTCCCTCTACAGTGAAGTCTTTATTCATGACTGATAGATATCGCATGCCAGCTCAAACTGCATCAGCTGAGTTTGCTCCATTCATAATACGATATTGAATAATGTGGGGATTGTAATACAAGAAAAATGGAATGGAAAGAAGACATAACTACATGTGACTTGCTAACAAGATTTGAGATGCCAAATGTGTGTGTAAAGTGAAGTTCTGCCATGCTATGGAAGCATGAACACAGGTACCTTCTTCTGACGATGTTGAGTCATGGCTAGCATAGCTGTCATCTGTGCACGAATCAATGCAGATGTGTAAATCATGTTCACTGGTATGCTGCTAATTCGCTCACCAGCCTCAATGGCTTCCTCTATGCCTCTCTTGGTTAAAGGCACATCAACAGAACCAGTGAACAAATTCTTCTCGTTCCACATAGATTCACCATGGCGGATCAATATCAAGGAAGATTCGACTGCCAAAAAGTGATCACAAGCAAGTATTTAATTGACATCACAGACATCGGAAATTGTTATTCAGCAAAGTTGAAATTGAGAATGGTCTGCCATGGTTATCTGATAATATTTCATAAAGGCCATTGCATTAACAGGTTTATTAAGCAAGCATATGTGATGGAATATGATGCAATGTGCCACGTTGGCCATTATAAGTAACAAATTCAAGACCACAACAGTCCACTATAAAAGAACAGTTAACCATCGCACTCACTTGATGTGTTCTGATTGAAATTGGTGGTCACGTGTGAAGTAGACCAGATTGGATCCACCACTGATGCATGAGAAGAAATTGCACGAATAACATGCATTTTGCAGTGGCTAAAACTGCGACTCCTGTTGCTGAGAAACTTTACATCTACTGCAAAACCCTTTGAGATAAATTTCAATGAGGAATTCCCAAATTCCTTAGTAGAGGCAGAATCATTGCTACCACCATGGAGCTGAATGGTCCTAATGGATCTGTGCAAGTCGCCAGCTGCCATCCCTTATCAAACTGAAAATATCAACACAGTAAAGGGGAAAAAAAATGTTAGCAAACATAAATGGATTCGTTTTTCCTAGAAACAGCATATGAGAAGCATAGAAAATCTAATACCGACAAATTATTTCGATTTTACCAATTAAACATGAAGATTCATTGTACAATAAGCTCAAAAACAAATGCTACTATAATTATTTATCTATAAAAATTAAAAGAATTTAGAACCCGATCCCCCATTAAACACAGTTAGTCTTTAAGCACGAACCAAAAGCGAAACTTCATTGAAACCCATAAATTTCTTCCTCCTCTTTTCCTCTCCGTGGAGAAAATTTACATTTTCTTCACTATACTAAATCATACTGCATTGAGCAGTTCACTTAAATACTGTTCCAGGTTCCATGAAATTCAAATAATCATAAAAAAAAATAAACCTTTCGTGGATCAAACATGATAAGATTAAGAGGAAAAGAACATATGCAAAGGGGGCACCAATTAAAGTTTCTCTTTGTTTTCATGGTAATCAAAATCAAAATCCCACTTCAAATTCAGCTTCAATAAAAGACAAAACCTATGATCAAATCAAACTACCCCAACAAAAAAAGAAACAGGATTGCACCATAAAAGAATCGCACAAGAATCACGATCCAAAACTTTTCAATTGCACACACACTCAAAGTAGAGAAAAGACTGGAAGTAGAGAAAGAAGACTTAACAGTGATTGTTGGCGAATGGCAAACAAGTTAAAACTCTTCGTCCTCGATATTACAAGAAAGACAGAGTTGACAGATGCACGAACAGAAATGAACGTTTTCAAAGGAGTGAAAATAAATTCCATTGTCCCTCAAGGTCTTACAAGAGGTCACTTTAGATCCTTTACTTCAATTTTGGTCACTCAAAACCTTGTGCTTCAACGATTTGTCATACACGGTCCATCCATATTCATTCCAAATCTATCACTAATGTAAGAAACTTCTTAATGATGTTCATTTCAAAAACTCCCTGATTTGATTTGAATTATGCCGCATGGATGATCAAATTAATTTAGAGAATTTTTTGTTTTTATCATTCAATTTGTTTTTTATTGAAAAATATTAAATTGATATTTTTTAAAAATATTTTTCAATAATTTTTATGTGTTAATGTTAAAAAAAAACATCATTTTAATAATTTTTTAATTGAAAAATATTTTTGAAAAACATTTTATTACCAAAAAAACAAGAATTAAAATTGAATAAAAAATAAAAATAAAAGAATCAAAATGAAAACTAGTTATTTTTTTAAATAAAAACCTAAAATTACAAAGACACAAAATACTTCAAAAATAAAATTCAAACAAAATCAATAAAAAGTTCACTCTCTCTCCTTTATTATTTAAATCTTTTTAGAAGAAAAGAACTATATTTTGGTTCTGAATTTTTTTTATATTTCTTATTTTTTCTTACCACATGACTGAATCAAAACACACATTCTTATAAAATTGACATTCTTAATCAGTCTTTCCAACCATTAGCCATAGAGGAATCACACTTGATCAATAACTGAGAGCATAAGGTCTCGTGAGACTAAATTTAAACTTGAGGGGTAAATATAACTAAAGTCTTAAACTTGAAGGACCAAAAAAATCTATGTCACCTTTTTCAAGGAGCCAGACGAGGGAGAGGTTCGTCATGCGAGGGCCGTGGCAGAGAGCCAAACGGCGTCGTCTTTATTAATTTGTTTCTTTTCAATTTCTAGTACAATTTGAGTTGATTCTAGCTTAGTACTTTTAGTTTATCAAAAAAGATTAGTCGAACACCTCTAGTGTTAAAATTTAAAAGTAATTAAATCATTTATTGACCAAATGTATTACTCAATTATAAATTGATTCATAAGTTTCGGATTTTATCAATTTTTCCTCAAATATATTGGAAAATAAATAATATTATCCTTTACTTCAAAAGATTCAGTTTTCATATGAGACTCTAATATAAATTTTAATGTTTTTTAATAACATGTTTAATACTTTTTAAATTAAATTCAATTGAAATATTTTAACGAAACTTTATGTTTAAATCATTTTGAATATTAAAAATTAAATTTTAAATGAAATTTATTTTCTAAAATTATAATAAAAATAAATTAAATATCAACGCCTCTTATTTACCATTTCAAGAAAAGAAATTTTATGTTAAAAGCGATCCAATCTAAGCAAAAGAAAAGGAATAAACACACTCGTCATAAATTTAGTATTATTAATCAAGTAGATGAAAACAAAACAAAATAGGTGAGCACAAACAATGACATCATATGTAGTCTCATGAGCTAAGAGACAAGCTACCAACAAATAAACATCAAACCAAGAAGAACACCATAAGTAATTAAAAGATGGGACTAGGTAGCCTATCAAGAATGTTCATTGTTGATCTATTCATCGGATTCTAGAAGTTTCTTGACCAATTCAGCACACCCAGGCAATGCCTCGTCTTTCACAAACCCCAAGGAATTAGCGTAATGAAGATCAGAAATGGCACCGTTGGAACGGGTTAGAATAACTTCAGCACGGTTGCGTACTGGGTGTACCGTTTTGCAGTCAGCCACTGGACTATCAACAAGAACAACATGGCAAATCCTGTCCGCTTGGTCGCCCACAACCTTAATCTTGTATGCCCCGGTTGAGTCTGTCACACCCTCCATACTGTATCTAAGCTGTAAGTCTGTTCTGTCTTTGCATTCAATTCTAACCCTTGCACCTGGAGGACGTCACAATATTCATCAAGAACTACGATCGGATATTATAGTATATTGAATAAAACCCATTATCTGTATGGAGAAAAGCTGCAATAATTAGAATTAGTGAGGATAAAAAGGAGTGCGTGCGTGCGTACCTGATATGTAAGTAGTTTTTCTGGTCTCGAAGCCACACTGGCAAGTGTCACAGTAAACGCGGCCTCGGACATGGAAAGGGTTTCCCATTCTCCATGCGCTAACAAGTGAAGGGAGCACACACAAGGCAAATAGTAACAGCCTAGCCATGGTTTAGTGGCAAGATCGAGTGAGGAACTAAGAAAGCAGAAGTTGAGAAAATGAGAAACAAAGGTGAAGGGTAAAACGAGTGTGATTATGTTATAGCGAGAGCTTGCTCGTTGAGGGTGAGAAAATAAGTAAGCAGTGGCTCTAATATTGAGGAGGGGAAGAGTACTGTCACATGTACAAAAAAAGAAGATATACAGCAAGTCTTGCGGCATTACTATCTCTAGGAATTAATTGGTGTCGGTTGGCTTGCTTCAATATTCCTTAAGTCGCGCCAAGAATTCTCTATCAAAGTTCTATTTTATGAAATATTGAAGCTGACCTGATGGATGAGGAAATATTAAAAGATTTCTGGTGCAATTAAAGCAGATCCAAGGGAAAACAAAGAGGGGTAGGCCTAGATTTTCCCCCAGAAAAATTATAGTTTAACGTATTATGGTGGATCCGAAGGGCAAATACCATCGTTTTCGGCAATGCCCTGGAAATCTTGGGTGCTTTTATCAAGTACCTTGTCTTGGGGAGATCTTTTAGCTCACATCGAATCAAATCACGTGCATTGAAGTTGCTTTATTGCATGAGCCATGAGCCCATGACCCATTGATCAACGTTATGGAAGTGATCCTGAGCTGAAAAACTACTTCAACAAGGCCAACATCCGTGGGTTAGCCGAAAATGTCGCGCTGATATCTTAGCAATAGTTCGTGACCAGCAATTTATGTTTATTTTTCTTAATTAAAAGCTTGATTATTTTCTTACGAAGTTCCTTGGAATTTGGATTTAACCAGGCCGCCTCTAGAAGTCCAAACAGCAAGATGAAGATAGTTGTTGGGCCTAGTAGACCCTAGGCTTGCTAGGTCCTTACGGACCCCTGTATTCTAGGCTTGATGCCTCATGATCTTTCAGAGTTGAGGTCAGACTTGTTTTGTTACGTCTATCGGACAATGAGATTAGAAGAATCCCAAGGATCTAATCAGGAGAAAACACAGAATGATAGTGGGTCCTGGACTTATTTAACTCAGGCCCGATTAATTTGTATCAACTCCATTCAGGCCTACACACATCGGATCTCAGTAAAAAAAAGTTCATCTGGAATTTTGCTGAGAAAGAAGAAAAAGGCAGGCGCTGGACTCGTTGGTCAAAGAATACCCGCTAGGGAAGGTGCAAATGGTGGATAGATGATGGTTACATGTATTGGTCAAATAAAACGATTGTCTGTTGATATCCTTTGTCAGCATGGATCACGTTGAGGACCTTTAATTGCATGAATTTGCCCTTTGACAAGTGCCAAAGACATCAAATTTGGTTGGATTCTTTGGTATGATGATTACAGTGATAATAACACACAAGGATAGGAAATTCTAGGCTTCTTTCAGTAACCTCTCTCCACTCAACAATTTTCCCACATCGAATCCAATCAAAGATGCATCAGTTGAGTGAAAGCAAACGAAGATGGTTGCATGATGAGAACCACAGATTGAAGGGTAGAAGTCATGATGAAAATGATCGAAATCTCATTAAAGCACACAAAGACAAACAGTAATGAATGGAATCACACCAGCTAGCACCATGGTTTCCATTTCTCAACGTCTCCAATTCCAAGATTTACAACATACTTGTCAAATTAATTTCCACAGCACCACAGTTACCCTACTAGGTAAAACCCTAATAACTGCTAGTAATAATTAATGCTGCAACCACTTCCACTCAATGGGACACATCAGTACTCATTTCTTGGTTTGTTTCGAAGATGACGAAGATTTTTTGAGAGGGATGCATTTGCCTCTTGCTGCTTTCTCCTTCACTTCTTCCTGAACATCCTCCATTCCAGCCTTGGTGCACCTGGGTTAGTTTTTTAACAAAGGGAAAACGTTAAATTTAATTCTATGATTAGAAATGGCAAGCAAAATACATTATACTACAGGAAAACAAAGCATCACGGATCGACAAGCTAGCAAAAACTAACACAGGGAACCAAAAAAGTTGGTTCGAAAAATTAAAGCAACGGAAAAAGCAACTTTGCTCGTTCTTTTCGAAGGTACCGTTTCTAGCCATGATCAACCAGATAATCATCACTTGGTGGTAATTAACTAAAGTAAAAAAGTGAGGATTCTCAATTTGTTACAGTGCGTTTACCATGGAGTTATTATGCTTTCTTTTCCTCAAAAAGTCGAAGATATGAATCTTTAACTTTAATAATTAAAGCCTCCACTACAACCGCTCTAATTTGACCCTTTTCTTGGTAATTTTCGAAAGGTCAAGTCAGAAGTGTAAATGATAAACCAGTCGTTGTAGTCTTAATAAATAAAGTAATAACAGTTCTCTAGTCCTGAAAAATAATAAATCAATCCCTGTGTTTCCATATTTCATTCATTTAGTTAGTCCCTCCCTCGATTTTTGTTACAGACTTGACAACCAGATAAGTCAACGGATTAAGATATTTTAAGAACTATGGGGATTACATTATTATTATTATTATAAGTATAGGGACCAATTTATAATTGGCTCGTCAAGGAATTGGAATCCATATCAGCTGGTCCACTATGCTACCAAGGTCTCATCTAACATGGATGGCCAACATGCAAACTGTTTGAGGGTCAAAATCAAACTGAACTGAGTCAACTCGACTAGACTTCAAATTATTGCAAAAATGTTATAAGATAGGACCACTAATGACTGGTGACTAACCTTTCTTCATTATAGGAATTGGATCTCTTCAAAGCAGGCTCGTCCACAACTCGGTTCTCACTCATTGACTCAATAATGCTGCCACTAAAATACTCCTTCTCTTCAGACTGTAGATTTCCAAACCTAGGATTCTCGGACATGTAGCTAATCATCTCTTCCTCAGCAACCTTAACTGCAGTTTTATACAAGACCCCTCTATGAAGATCGCTTACACTCCTTTTAACCACGTTAGCATTGGGACCGTTCACTGTCACAGCTGCAGCCGGTTGCTTTAAACTAGGCACATTGTTTTTTGCTTTGGCCACAGTCAAGTTTCCGCATGAAATGAGTTGGAGTAAGACCGAGTTACGACCCGGTGCTGACTCGATGGCAACGGGGTCACCGTCTTCAAAACGTTTGGAGGTATTGTTGGTGCTTTGACGGGGCTTCTCAGAAAGTATTGAGGGTGTTGATTCTGGGGGGGAGTGATGTTGAGTTGACTCAGTGGTGGGGTTTTTGCGGGGTACTTGCTCTTCAAGTTCGTCTGTGGATACCCCTCTTGAACAACGAGAGTGGGGTGTTGTGGAGCTTGTATAGCTTGTTTTCTCTTCATCTTCATATTCTTCTTGTGATTCCTGTGATTCTTCATCATCATATTCTTGATAGTACTTGGTTCCATGCGTTTCTTCGAGTTGTCTGGGCTGTTGAATAGGTTCCAGAAGTTGTTTTCTCTTTGCATGGAGATTGGGTTCCTGAATTAGTTGTCTATTATTGCTTACATGAAGTTGTTGAAGCCTTTCTGCAAAAGAAATGCATGTTACAAATGAGCCCACCAATACAGTGCTGTGTGCAACTTGTAAGTTGTAACAATCATTTAATGGAGAGAGACACTGACCAGGGCATCCTTCAACGAGTTCAGACCCTTTGAGAACGTATTCAGCTCCATCAGATGGATAGATGATATCATTTTCTGCCAAGTCATTCCAAACATACCCATTCTTGTAGCTCCTAAATGAAAATCAAAACAGTAAATGTAGAAGGAAAATTTAGCACAAGCAATCAGAGACTGTCAACATGTAACAGCAGCATGTACCTTTTGCAAGACCAAGAATATAGAGAGGGCATGCCTTTTCCCCTGAGAACTGTGAGCCGATCGGTGAAATCTATCATGTACAGGACGAAAAACAAAGGAATGTCACAGGCAAGAATAACATTGAGAAACGAAGGAAAGAAGCAAGAATTCAATTGGCTTGTTATAATCCACCTCTCAAACGAAGGTGTTGATTGGCCAAATGGGCAACTTCCATGTAATGTGGGTGCTCAAGTTGGCCATTTCTGGATAGGTAGTAAACAACTTGAACCTTTTTTATGGGTTTGACCCTTGGTTGCTGCATGCACACTTTGACCCTGTCTGGGCTCATTTCTGATCTTTCTCCTCTGCCTCTTCTAGAACGAAGATCCATATTCTTCAACACTTCCTTTTAGATCACTTTCTTTCTGGTCTCGAAGTCTACTACATGCACACGCAGAGGCCAGCTCCTTTTATCAGGACACAGAGTTAGAGATGATGAGTGAAAAGGAAAGGTAACAAGAAATACAGAGAGGAGGAGAAGAATCAAAAGGCACAATAAGTACAAATAAGGCCGGACTATATTCTACCCTTATAGATTCACTAATGTTCTATTTCTATCCTGAAAGGTTTCCTTTTCCAATTTCACCACCGTAGACTTAAGAAGCTTTAGTGTTGTCCTCTTACTAATAGCTACTAAATAATTAAAAACTGACCCTTTTTTTAATTGTTTTCTTCCTTTCTCTTATTTTTTTCAGAAAATAAATTTAAAATACAATATAAAATAAATCAATAAATAAAATCAAAAGGTACGCTATTTAATGGTAAATTAGAGGTAACATTTTAGAAACTAAAAGGATTGAAATGGAAGATTACAAACATTAGATGTGGAAATGTAATGTTGGCGAGTCTACAAGGGTAACAACGAAGTCCACTGAACAAATATCTGGATCCTGATCTTGACTTTGGATGCTTTTGAACAGAGAAGTGTCGTGAATGGAAAG
>Ga0325404_1002086_pt1 | contig 21325 bp, 12 predicted proteins | sample PopdelMetagenome_18_FD_205664 | JGI IMG/M metagenome (GOLD analysis project Ga0325404, IMG submission 205664) | Populus deltoides microbial communities from Bellville, Georgia, United States - Xylem-Control-R1 | ecosystem: Host-associated > Plants > Phyllosphere > Stem > Wood/Secondary xylem...
GCACGGGTTGGGGGTTTGTTTAACCCCCCCCCCCCCCCCCCCCGCCGCGGAATGAGTGGCTTTTCAGATGGGCATTGGTTATTATATCTGGGCTCTTGGAGTTGTGGCTGTTATCATCCAATAATTTTGATAAAATGATAGCATTCACGAAATCTTAATGTAAGCCTTTGATGAATGGTGAGATGGAAATAGGTACGCTTCTTTGAATCAGCAAGCCAAAAACTGGTTTTGCTACTGTAGGTGGAAGGATGGATGGAGAAACTGTAAGAGACGTGAGCAAACGTAGTATATCAATCAAGACGGCTGTGGCATTGTTATCTCTGGCGGTACGAGCACCTGTTTGACAATTTTTTTTTGGTTGTTGATGATGATGATAAATTTTGTGAATTCCTTGGTGGGATATATGTGCTAAGAGAACATAAGATGCTGGGCTCACAGCCGCACACCCATGGCCGTGACAGAGCATCTTACGATGTGCTTATCCTTCAACCTTATGGTTCAAATAACTTAACTGGGATACTCCTTTGAAATTAACAATAAAGATGGCATTCCCATGATGGCTGGGTTTATCCGCTGCGTTGAATGTTACTTGAATATTGTATGAATTGTTGACAACCTTTTGCACTTGCACTCTGGAGTAGGCAAAGAGGACAACTGCTTGCATTTTTCTGAGAGCAGGTACTGTCAGATAACCGATCAAGAACTCTTTAGTACTTGTTCTGCTATAGCTTTGTTACATATCTGATGCTTGCTGCAATAGGTTACAATCATTTTTACCAAAGGATATAAAACTTTAGTCCACACCACACTGGACATAGTGGCGGCATCAAGGCAGATAATCGAGGGCTGCTCATAAAATAGAACTTGAGATATCTTGCGTGCTGGTTAGTAAACTACATATCCATGGACTAATAGGTCATTGCCTAATGTAATTTTGCTTCGTATTTTGCACTCCGTCTCTGATCGCATTCAGTGGTTATTCATTAGGTGGCGCAGAGAAATTGCACTTAAATATAGATGACATCATCATCATCATAATAGTTTATACATCTTTTTGTTCCTTCTGAGGTCATAATGTTGTTTGCTTTTGCATAAAACGAGAAACGGATTCATTTTTATCTTTCCCCTTTTTTTGTTGCTGTTGTTGTGGTATTGCAAAGCCACGCACAGAAAGCAAAGAAGAATATCCACATAAATTTTCAACGAAAACTAATTTTATAGTGGTGATAGCAAGAACTTGAGGTCCGGACATTGATTGAAATACAGCTGAAAATATAAAACCACTCGCATTTATGCCAGCTAGTAAGCTTTAGGAATGTTGCAGATGGGATTTAGCAATTCGACCATCAGCCCCCTTAGGGTAGAAACCTCCAGGAGTACTTTCATTACCGCTACCATACACAACTCTTAGTATTTCCTCCGGAGTCCTTGCATATCCAATGGAGTACTCATCTCCAGCAAGGACATTGCCTCTAATTTGCCCCTCAGCACCAAACTTTTTGGGAACTACAAGGCCTTCATCTTTTATACCTTCTTGCCCTAGCTTGTTCCTCAGATCTGAAATGCGATTTGTGAATTCTGCCACAGTTATCCCATATGGGTGCAACCTGATCAAGGCATACTCATATAACAATCCTCGGATGACTGCATCTTGGCCAGACTCCACAGCCAAAAGGCCTGCAACAAGCTGAACATGCACAAACGAAAACATGTAAACTTTAACAATTATTAACCTAAAAACATTATGGTGGGGTGTTTGAGAGAGTGAATCTATTGAGTTATGGACTCAGGGCAGTATCATCACCCTCTTGGAAGCAGCAGCCTGGAGTTTTGGGTTTGCTCCAACATATCCTGTCAGTCCAACATAAGGGATGACATAGGATGCGATAAGATAGTGAAGTGAAGAGGCATAAGGATCAAAAGGTGGAGACAATCGTTTTCCAAAAGCGGCATCCATGATTTTTGCAAATGATTTTGTGCTCAAATCCAGCAACGGCCTTGGGAATCCCTGCACAGTATCCTTGATTGCTCTGCATCATGAGAATACAGTCACATTAGACGTCTCAAATAGAAGAGACTCGAGTGATTGGACTTGGATCAAATACCATGCCAAAGATGTGAAAAGATATCGAACCTCAAGTGTCCCACTTCTTGCCATGCAAACTGCTTGATGACATCTCTAGTGTAAGGGTCAAGATTAGCCTTCTTAGCACCCAAGGGTTTCGGCCCTCCCATGGTTAAATTTGGAGCAAAATTATCCAGTCCTCGACCCATCGATCCATACAAAAAGAACTCAGCCTCAAGGTACTCCAAATTTAAAGGAAATTCAAGTAGATCAATATCTGATTGTGGAATCGGAGAGTCTCTCGATCCATCTGTAATGAATGGAGAAGAACAAGAAATTGGAACTAGGAAGAGGATTAGAGAAGCAATAATAGTGGCTATGGTGGTAGAAGTAAATAGCTCAGCCATTTTTAATTTTTTTTAGCTTGATTTTCTTTGCTAGTGATGCAAGTCATGGTCTTATTATATACATACATATACAGGCTTAGACTTTGTACAAGTGTAATGCTAGATGGCAAACTAATCTACACAGTCAAAAAATTGCATGACACGTGGGATTGATGGCAACTTAAAGAGGAAGATCAGGAGAGGGATAGCGTTTTTGGAGCTCAACATACTGTTGACTTTGCATGGCGAGGTGTCTCCTTATACGGGGTTGGTGGAGAGATCTCTCTCTACAAAAAACTTGTCACTTGTCATCATCATCCCGGTTGGAATTTAATAAGAGATTGCGATGAAGAATATATAATAATTCAAGAAGATATTGCGATGCAAGACGAGGTTAATTAAGACTGCCAAGTGCCAAACCACCTTGTACATAGAATTACTGTAGGAGAGTATGTAGTATCCAAACATATTTATAACATGCATGCATTTAGCCTTATTATGTGGAGGATCTGTAATTGGATTGTGGGTAAAAGAAGCTGTTTTCAAGCTTGGATCTCCAATGGGTTGCGCTTTGTTTTGGTTTATTATCCAACTATAGGATATATAACCTTTTCTTCACGTTTGGTATCTCGGAATTGAGGAATGTCACCTGACAGTCCTGGATTGAAGAACATCTGATTTTGGTTTAACTTAAACCACCAAGGCCACACATGATTGTTCTAGTACTTATTTTGTAGTATTGTGCTTTCGAATCTGATGCTTTCCGCGAAAGGTTACAGCGTCGCCTAAGGCATTATGAAATTATGCCCATGCAGTCTGCAACTGTGACATACAAACATGCTTACATACATAATAAGAACAAGTCTGAAATTAAGATGTACCTTCATGGGTTATTCGATATTTGGCTTTTGGAAGTACTGCACAAAAGTATTTTACATACAGTCCAACGAAGTATTCTCCCAAAAGCAGCTTTCACGGTTTTTTCAAATGATTTTGGACTCAAATCCAGCAATGGCCTTGGGAATCCCTTAGCACCTAACGGTGCTGGTCCTCCCATGGTTAAATTTGGAGAAAACTTGTCTAATCCTTGACCCAAATAATATTCATACAGAAAAAGGAAATTCAAGAAGTTGATTGTGGGATTGGAGAGTCTCTAGATTTCTCTATGATGTGTGGAGAAGAATAAGAAGTTGGAGCTAGGAGGAGGATCAGAGAAGCAAGAACAGTAGCTATATATGGTGGTGGAAGTAGATAGCATCATGGTTCTTGTTTCGTTCAGTTAATTTTTCTTCGCTAGCTAGCGACGCAACTGATGAGCTTACTCTTATATTCTCTTGTCTATGTGTGCTGTACAATTCATTTCTTTCTAATTAAGCTCAAATGTTTCAGATCTCTTTCTTAAGACTTGCAAATGCAATTGGTATGAAACCATGAATTTGTTTTCCTTTTCTTTTATTGACGAATTAAAGTTAATGCTCTTTGCCATTTGCAGGCAAAAGACGTTAAACTCGCCATTATCGTGTGCTAGCTTGAGTATATCTTGATACTTTAACAGTGAAGTTGCTTTAATAAACCTATTAGTTCTCCATTAGAGTACTTATATATATAATATATCTAAATATGTTGCCATATTGAATCGCCATCTGAAAAAAGAAGTCTTAAATTGATTATTTTTTTAATTGAGGAATAATTACATCGCCATCTTAATCCTTAAGCTTGCTGGTTTTTTTTTTTGGAAAAGCTTGTCAAATTTGAGTTGAAGTTCTTGCAGCTAGAGGAAATTCAATTCGGCTTGTTTGAAAACCACATGGCTAGCATGGAAGATCCCCAGTACTTTGATGAGCACATTACCAAGGTGGCCATTATAACAGGACTTTCAAGCTCTATTCCATGCATGCACGTGTGCGTGTGTATTTTTCCCAGTCTAAGAACAACCTTGATTGAGCCTTGAGCTATGCAGTAGGAATAATCCTACTTAACTCATGTCCTTTTTTTTTTTTTTCAATTGATTTTTCAAATTTAATTTCATCATATTAAATTTAATAATGCTTTTCAATTTATTTTTTATGAGTTTATCCTAGTCTCATGATGCGGAAACGGGTTCGACTAGTTAACTCGGTTGACTCAAGTTTTTTTTTTTTCTAATTGATTTATTTTTTAATTTTATCCTTTAACATTAAATTGATTAAAAATTAGATTTCATGATTTTTTTGACTTTTTTTTTGTGTGGTTGTTTCAATCTCATGACTCGGTTCACAAGTTTCGTAGATTAACCCGGGTTGACTCGAGCTATTTTTTGTGTTCTTTTTAATCCCTATTTCATTAATTTTTTTAATGAAAACATAACTTTTTTTATACCTACCTCCATAATTTTTTATAGCCGTGTGAAAAATAAAAGAATAATTGATTCATAAAAAATATAAAAATATATATATATTTTATTGTTATTAAATAATCATGTGTAATTTTTTATATATAGTTTCTTTCATATTATGGTTGTGTATAATCATTAATAAAGTTATTGCAAATATAACAATAAAAGCTTTAATTTTTTTACAATTTCTATATATCTTAATTTTTTTTTCTGACTTCTTTCTCTCTTAATTTTTAGAGCACAGTGATTGAGAGACGTGATGAAAATAAAATTTGAGAACTAATTAAAAAGTAAAATTATATACTAAAGATATCAAGTATAAAATATTATAAAATTCAGGGATCAAGATAATTTTTTCCAAAAAAAAGAGTCTTTCACGGTTTAATGAACTAATATTACAGTTTTTGTCCGCTCTCCCTTTTTTAAAGACTTTCTCTCTCATTTCTAAGAATTCAAGAACCAAAACATGATGAGAATACAATTTGAGAAATGAAACATAAAAATATAAAACACTAAAGAGACCGAATATGAAAAATCAAGGGAATAAAATGATCAAAGTAATAATAATTTGACTAAGCCCTAATTAAAAGAATCTTAGTGTCTACGTGGAAACTGTCCAGAACACCCTTGATTGTTAAAATAAAGAAGAAATTTGATGTTCACCTGAAAAAAAAACTAAAAAATCAATTAAATAGTGAAAAATAAAAAAAATTAATTAAAAAAATCAAATCATGAAAATAAATCGATTAAAATTTTTAAAAAACTAATTGGTTCGATTTTATAAGGTTGAAACTGAAAAAACTGAACTAAGCTCAAACCAAAAAAACTAAAAAAAACCTGAGTCAAATCAGAAAACCGAACCAAATATGTTTTTGCTTTAAAAAACTAAACTGAAATGAGTTGGTTTGACCCAAATTTAATTTTTAAAAAAAAAACAGTTTTATTATAATTCTAATAAAAATCAAACCGAGTAAAAAATAAATGATTACCTGCATATATTGTATGGGTTTGACGGCTGAAAATAAATACGGCTAACCTCTTACATTGAAAGGGGCTGTCATACTTAAGATTTGGGGCCCGAGATGGAAATTAAAGGAAGAAGCCCGCAGTGACATGGATTGTGTTAAAGCGGGAGTAGAAGGAAGGCCAACTATCAAGAAGCCCATAACCTAATGAATCTTTCTTGCAAAATGAAAAAAATTCTGTACATGGTCAAATGATCAATGAACAAGATCAAGAAATTCATAAAGGGGAAGCACTCGTACGTTTCTCTTTCTAACCATAGCTTTAGCTCGCTCGAAGTGTATGCCGAGGCATGCTTTCGTGTGGATTGTTTAGAACAAACTAAGGACAAGGTAGCTTCGGTACTTTTAGCCCAGCAAACTTGAAATGTTGAGGGGAAATTAAAACATTCTGCATGTCAGACTTCATATTACTCAAAACTTATGATTGCACTCGAGATATAACCTATCTTGATCTGCAAGACTAAATGAGCGGCAATGCCATTGATATCGAGAGCAACTTCGGAGAAGATTGCATGCAATTAGGTGATAAAAAGAATACACACGAGCCAGAGCGGCACCATCATAGATCATCATGATTTGATTATGCAAAGCAATAAAGTGGATCCATACATTCATTAAGAAATGGCTTGCTTTCGCTTAATTGGCTCACAAAAATCATAGAGTAAAAAGCACGTTAAACTGTTCTAAATGTTTCATAACCTGAAAATCAAAGGTAAAATAAACTAGCCGCCACCTTTCTCACGTATCCGCTTTTTTCCTTGTGTTACTTGCACTAGCGAATTTACTATGTCTAACCTCATTATTTCCATCGTCATCTTCTTTGTACCCGTGCAAAGAAATAACACTAACACTACCTTCCGCTTCATCACCATAGACCGCCTCCGCCTCAACCTCCAAATCCTCATCATATGCTTCGTCATCGTCATAATCTAATCCATCCTCTTCATCGTTGTTATCCATACCTCCTTGCAAAGTGTGGAACTCAGGTGGAGGTGGGCAATCCTCTGTGATTGCTTCATCCCTCTTTATCACAAGGTGCCGGATGACTCTTTCATCTTTGTCTAACATGTTCTTAAAGTCATTGATCCATCTGGCTTCCAACTCAAAGTTCATCAAGATGTAGTGAGCATTTTTGGCTTTCTGTATTTTGTATGCTAACCTTCGCATGCCCCAATCATTGAATCTCCATATCCTGCCTTTCTTCTCCCTCACAAAATCTGCAACAAGTGGTTACAAGGTATAAGAATCAGCAGAGCAACTTTTATGGGAAACCTCAATAGAAGATTGCCAGTTAAATCCGCTGCAGAAGATGAGGAGCTTTAGCAAAGTCAAGCTATGCATGTGAATGTGTGTTCCATTAAGAAGAAGAGCTTGGCGTGCCAATCACAGAATATTGGAAATAAAGAATGAAATTCATTTAAGACGGCAACAGATGCAGCATTGGATCCTTTAAATCCTTTAAATATGAAATGTATAACAAACTACATAAAAGAATAGGTCAAAGAAAAGTCAGGGAAACACGAGAGCTAATAGGAGTGGACGGCAGTGATTCAAGAATCGATGGTTGCTTGAATGGATGAGCAAAATACTCGTGATAATGGAAAATCCCAAGGGAGGTTCCTCTTAAGTCTACTTCAGAGAAGTCCAAAGAATCCTGAGGCAATTACAGGCTACATCATTGATCAATGAGTACTTAGCCTTTGTCAAAAGTGTCTTGGCATGCTATATATAGTGTGGAAAAAGGTGTCTTCAATTACATTATCTGTAGAATGATTGTCCTACCATGGCTCACAAAAACAGAATGGTCTCTTGCTAAGTACAAATCAATCAGTACTCTTTGGAGTTCAGGAATCCAGGTAGTCAGAGGACCCACGAGCCACAAACTCTATCCTCCAACATGCTTCTTTGGAAAGTTCAGAGAATTTGAGCATGCCAAAGGCAAGAGGGTGGGCCACTGAGACCTTGTATAGCATCAAGTTTCACAACTAGGCAGCTCACTGACTAAAGATGGTAAGCCATAAGGTCCTCCAGGCCTTAGTTTTTCATGAATTGTTGCCATAGGAATCAAAAGTGACAATTTCATGTTCTCTTATGTGAAAGAGGTCCATGAAGGATTCCATTATCAACAAAAACAAAGAGAAACCAAGATGTATGCAAATTGGAATTCAAAATGTATGGATCGATATAGCAAATAAGAAATTATATTAAAATGATTCACCGAAGGCAACAAAGGGTTGAGAAAAACAGAGGGTGACCTTGAACTTTCTCATTCACACTGCCAACCTCTTCATCATGCTTCTCATGGATTAGATAAACCACTTCATAATGGCGCACTGCACAGACAACAGAGGCAATTAAATCAAAATATGTCCGATTCAACAACAAAGGTGAATCACAACTAGTTAACCCAAAGAAGTGCAAAAGCTAAAGGGTAACGTGAAAATCACACAAGGGAATTGAAAAATCACTACAATCAGAAATCATTTCCTTCTATCTTTTTTCCCTCAAACAAAGAACTAAGAAGAATAAGAAGCAATCCGAACGGAGTAAACTTACATCGCTCCACTTTCAATTCACTCTGCAGCTCAAGGTTCAAAAATTCAAAGAGCTTCTCTGCAAATTAACAAACAACCATTTCACTTCAATCTACACAAATCAAACTATCTTTCTCTCTAAACAAAGAGGTAAGAAAACAAGCAAGCAAAAAACATTAAATGAAATTAGAGTTGCATTCAGTAACCTTCTTCAGCATCAGCAAACTCAGGCAGAACTCTACCATCCTCCTGCGCTTTCTTCTGCAATTCAAATATAAATACCCACATCTCAAAACCAAAGCCAAAAATCTACCCAAAACTAACAACTTATGCATCTCATCCGTTTTTTTTAAAAAAAAAAAAACTGAGAACAATAACATTTCAAAACACCAAACAAACTAAAACACAAGAACAGCCAAACCCCACAAAAACCAATCATGACTTTACAAAAAAGAAGCAACAAATTAAAGAGAAAATAAGCAAATAAAGAAATTGGGGGAGGGGGGGGTATGAAAATGACCTCTTTAAGCAAAATAGCTTCAGGGAAAGGCCCAATGGCTTCATCTGGTTTGGCTACAAAGCTATGAGTGTCTTGTTTATTCCTCTTGTTATTATTGTTTTTGTTGCTCTTTTTGGCTTCAACTATCACCGATTTTCTCAGTCCCAGTGAAAGAAATAATGGCCTTGCAGAAAAAGAGTGACTACCACTTGCAATAAACAAGCTTTTATTTTGGATACTGTGGGAAAACACTCTATGTTTTGGTGTTGGATAAGTTGCCGTTCTGTGTAAAAGCGTCTCCATGGCTGAGGCGAAGGAGAAAGGTAATCCTTTCAAGGAAATTATTACATATACTTAGGAAGGTGTTTCGGTGATTTTCGAAGATTTCGAAGGTTATACTTGTAATTTGGTGGATACAAACATAATCCAGGACAAAGAACTTGAGAAATCACAAATAAATAAATTGCAAGTACAGGTTTGGAAATATAGTAGTTATTATTTTTTAAAAAAAATTAAAATATATTAAAGTAATTTGTTTATTTTTTAAAATTTATTTTTAATATTAATATAATAAAATAATTTAAAATATAAAAATTAAATTTTTTATTTTTTTAAAATATAAAAACAAACACGATCTTCCTTGCAATTAAAGTATCATATGAATTTTCATTTTTAAGATCACAGTAATTCAATGCATTCTCGTAAGGAAAAGAAGAATAGAAAAAAAAATCAAATCAAAGATAGTTAGTGTAGCTTAACGCAAAAGAATCAACATAATCCCAGCACATTCAAAGCATTTCCCTTTCTTTTTTCTCCTTCTGAGGTTAACAATTTCGGTAATTAATAATATATTAATATAGTAATTTCAATTTAAACATTTTCGTTTTTTCTGGTTTTCTTTATTTATCCCTTTATTCATCTTCCAATCTTGAGTACGTACATGGGATGGGCCTGAGTAATTCTTTTTTTAAGAAAGAAAAGTGAGGGATGAAGACATGAAGTCTTTGAGTTCTGATCCCTTTTTTCTATAAACTCACATGTTTTCTCGATGATACAGATCCTAAACCTTTTCACAATTGCAGAAGGTTTTGAAGCAAGCTCATCAAGCCTTTTAACATTAGTAAGATAAGCAGACAACTGCACGGTGATCTGAAAGAGGCTACACAGAGGCGTTGAGTGTCACTGCCATTCTTGCTGGCATTCTATTTGTTTGATGTGGGTTCCCCGCATCTGATTACCAAAACATCGCAGCAATATACGAATTGTGATGCAGGCTTAAAACCATTTTCACCCATGCTAGCATACAACTCAACGAACTTCAACCCTTTTTCCTCAGGCCTTCATTCAAATTAGCAAAGATCACAACCTCTCTTCAAGTTGAAGCCTATAAGCCCTATAGGATTACAAAATGCTTACAAGACTTGAGGGGGATGAGGATGAAAGAATATATAACTTTCACCATTGCTTCTTCCCCTTTTCTTCCTTTTGTTGCCACTGCTACTGCCACCTCCGCCACTCTTTGGACCATTTCCGGCCTTGGCTGATGGGCTCCATTAGAGGTGCCAGAACTATAGTTGTCAAACTCGCCTGCTTGCACTGCCTTCTGTAACCATTCAAATAATTCTTCTGTCATGGTTTCCTCCATATTAGGTGTTGGCATCCGACCGCTTCTTTGTCCTGAGCTGGATCCCTTGCTGGTATTGTGTTTGGAGGTTATACTGGTGTTTACATGAAAACTGGGCTTGTGACTGTTGGCTGGACATCTCATTCCCTGCACCAAATTCAACATCGTACACGTTCAATCCCAGTCCCTTTGAGTGAGGACATACAATGCTAGCAAGCATTTCGGGTTAAAAGTAAAATCGCTTGACTGCCAAATGGAAAGCTACCCATCCTAGATTATCTTTCCCCAAACCTTCTCCAATATTGCATTTTTTCCAATTGCATATTTTGCCATAAAGAACACAGATATGGGGCATGGCAAGCGTTTGGACAAACTTTTAGTGGAGTTCAAATGATCTCATGAAAAAAAAAAGCATTTGAAGAAACAATATCAAACAGTTTAACACACGCACAGCACTGCAAGTTGATAGTAAAACTCAGCCACAACACCAAGGGATTAGTGACTGAGGACAAGAAGATGTAGATGCCTGCTAAATTATACACACCAATTCTACCATGCCACTCCACTTTACTTGAAGTCATTCCATTGATTTGTTAAATGGCAACCAACTACAATCAACAGACACCTGAAACACTTGAGTCATCTCCCAAATCACTATATTTTCCTAAACTATTCGCTTGTCTGTTGGAGCCAAGTACACTTTTGTTGAACCATTGTTTTATATTTCCTTTTCATATAACCGCAATATGAGTATGTTCGATACGTTGGGAAAACAGTAACAGTATCAGATACCAAAACGAAATTAATTTACCTGACAAATATACCAGTCAGTGGCATCATATATCTTGCTATCTGCGCAAACATATGCAGTGGGAGCATCAACCTGCAGAATATAACGTTAAGTGAGAAAGCCAGATCATTTCTATATATATCACATGATACAGGTGAATTTTCTGTTGTGCTTGTTCACAAACAACATTCTTACTATTGCACATACCTTCTGCAATAATCCAAAGGGGAAGGGTTGTGAAGATTGCTCAACCCATCCATCTCCATCTTTTGCTTGATGAAAATCTTTGCAGTCCTTCAAAGCAAAATGCCCAAAATTTTAAAATAAGCATCATCTTCCCATTTGGAAGGACCAATTCTGGAACTACAGTAATCAGCTGAATACTAACTTTGGTAACAAATGATGATTAATAAAGGAAATGTCGGGAGGAAATATAAAAAACCTGGCACCATCTTGCTTGGGATTTTGATTTCTAGGTGTGCACCCAGAGATGAAAGTTGCCACACCTTTTGCAAGCTATTCGCCTTGATTCTCCAAAAGGGTCATCACCTTCAGCCTCTGAATGTGCAAAGAGGCAAAGAAACCACGCTCTCCATTCTGGTCAATCAATCACATTATAAGCCTGGGTAATTTGAAATGATTGGCATAATTCAGAGGACATTAGCGCCCAAGACCAAGTGATGGGCCGAGTACAGATTATCTAGACATTTCTTCCTTGTATAGGACCAAACAGATGAAGGGCATATTGATCTAAAACATTTCAGACAGTTCAATGTGCTCATGTGGGCAAACAGAGAACAAGTGCAAAATGAATGACAGTTTCGTCAAAGGTGTCATATGTCGCTCTTTTCAACATAGGTTTCACAATCAATAAGAACTCCAAAACAATGTACTGAATTTACACTACCAAACACATAAAAGAAATAACCAATGGCCAAACTTACATATGTCCAATAAAAAACATTTGATTTTGGACTTCTGAAAAACACGGCAACTCTTTAAAGCAGAACAAGCTAACAAACAAAGGAGTTGCTAGAAAAATATGCCATTGAGATGGTAACAATACGAAGTGGATGATTAGGAGAATTTGAAGTCAACTATCAAGAGTAGTACATAAAAAAGAACAGAAATTATGTATGCAAACCTTTTGTGAAGTATTTTGAAACCTACGAAAATAGTTCAACAAGTCTTCCCTTCTTAATTCATCATCACATGCTTTTCGCTTCAAGGAATCTAGTAACACCTAAAAAGACATTATAACAACAATATGGACATTAAGAATCAAATTCTCGCAGATTTTCTTTCAAGCAATTAACCAGATCAAGCGAACAAATCAACCTAGTATGCATTTTGAAGTTTCTTAAAAGCTTCTGCAGCCTTCTCATTGCCCATATTCTTGTCAGGATGAACCAGCTTTATCTGAGAACCAATTCAAAAGGGCTGGGGTCATAAATACAAACAATTTTCAGTTTCCTCTTTTCATTTGATAACAAGAAGTTATTATGTATATATTTACAAGTAAAACAATGCCTTCATGGCCACAATATCTGTCTTTAAACTTCATAAAAGAAAATCTAATTTGGTGTAATTAAATGATGACTAGTAGGAGAAACATATTTACTCCAATCATTGGAGAGCTACAAAACACAGACGTAAATTCACTGACAACACATTTAGTAAAGCTTTTAAAACTTGCAGAGAATGGCATCATAGTTATTATGAAGCGTGTGAGCTGACAAATAATCCCATTACCATCTTCCTATACTCTCTCTTCAGAACAGAAACATCCACGTTCTCATACCGGGACAAACCCAACACGGAGTAGTGATCAGTACAGTTCAATAACCGAGCAATTTCCTCTACAGAAGTCAACTCGGAATCAGCCCCACTGGTTGAAGGTACTCCCGGGCTACAATCTGCTGATAAACCCAGGCCACTTTCAAAGGATGAAGGGATCTCATAATAGTTATTTTTTAAAGTATTTTTAATTGTTTTGATGGACAAGACATGAAAAGACCATAAAACAAATAATGAAACAGGAGAAAAAGGATAGAGAGAGAGTGAGAGAAATCCTGAAATTAAATCATCTTTTCCCAAATGCCCCAAAAAGACTAAGGATGTCTGAAAAATTAGAGGAAGCAGGAAAAAGAAAATAGATGGACAATACATGAAAATCATTCAAAGTCATTTTGAAAACCATGACCCTGTTACATGTAGCCAACATTATACACACTGGGATGCAGAAAACCATTTCAGCATAAGATACAGTATATTAGAATCAAAATTCAGAAGCCACCAACCTTTCGCAAGTAAACATCTGTTTACAAGGAAACTACATGGATGGGAGCTGTAACAGGAATAGCAGATGCCGAAAATGGACAGTAGGGGGAAAATTCACACGTTCCCGTTCAAGGAAGTCAAAATTTTACTTTAGAATGATTGGGAAATTCAACCATAAAGAAAAACTCTATAGCCTAAATCAAAGGCATGTATTAAAGCATAAGTTAGCCCACATAACATTAGTATCTAAACCATGGGTTAAACACTAAAGCAGTAATACTGTGAGAAAATCTTGCACAAGCATTACGTTGAAATAGAATCACAAGGCAGAATAGAATGGTGAACACCATGGCAAATAGATTGCTATTAGATGATGGCTTCGTAGCTTTCAATATTCAGAAATTTAACCAAACTGGAAAATATTCAGAAATTTCTATATCTACAAGCACATAATTAGGGCTAGTGTGCTCTTTGTTTTTCTTTTCTTAAAGATAAATGAGAATCAGAGTGGTCAAGGGTTTCCCATGTCAAAGAGAACAACAGTAACGTTTTTTTTTCAGTTAGTAACCAAAAAGAAAATGATATGAACTGCAGGCGACAACATACAGTTTAGTTCACTGCATATTAGAATGCCAACCTGGTAAAATCCATAAAATAACCATTCTCCAGCTTTCATCCACCATATTCACCAGCCCATGGTGGCAATGAGTGATGGAAAAGGGTCTGCATGACCTTCATTCCATAAGAGCGAACCCTGGCAATGATCCACTTATATCGCTCCAATGCTGCAAAATTAACCTAGAAGAAAAGATCATGCAATTGAAAGGTAAACTCATCTCCCCCGAAATTTAGGGATTAAAATACTTTTTTTCTGGATCTCATCATGTGATAAAGGCCTCGTTTGACAAGGTACGTTCAAATTCAGTGCTACTAATTTTCTTACTTAACCAAACGGGCAGCATTATAACACATCAAAAGCAATGACTAGCATAAGCACGCAGCGTCCAACTTACATTCTCTTCGAGCCCATTGACAGGCTCCTCTGGCATGATTCTTGTCAAATCAATTCCCATTCGGAAGACACTGACACCAGTATCCTTTTCCAGCTTCAGCTCTGTATCAGGATCAGACCAAAATCTCAGTCAACCTCTCTTCCCTAAAGGTAATGGAAGCGATTCATAAATCAAGTGAGCAACAAATGATGAAAATGACAGTTGGAGTTATTAATTAGAAAAGTGTTAGCCATGGAAAGAAGAAAGACAGTTCTCGTTATTTCCACTCCATGTTAATATATATAAAAAATCTCACTGTTTGAAGTACTATAGAAACATTGCACCATGCAGCTACATTGTGATGGCACTCTTTATTTGTTGCAGGCATTTCAAGTTCTGAATACTTTCAAACCCTCTGGTCATGGCTTCCATAGCTACTTTGAGCGGCTTATTCACATCTTTCTCAGAAGCAGAAGCTGGCGGAGATACACCATCACCAGTTGCTGAACCCATAGGCACACCTGCTGTTTCCAAACCCTGAGGCCAAGCATCATTAAGCCTGTCCTCAGCAGGGGCTGGGGCGGTTTCCAATCCATAGAAAAACTCGTTTTCTCCTTCTGCCAAAAACACAGAACATCACAGTGGGTATTACAAATTCTTCATCATATCCAGAATGACCAGAAGCTCTGACACTCAACAAGTCTCATTAATTTCAATCCCATACCAGCAAGAAGAATCCCCACACCCAACATTTCCAGCAAATCTCGATCTATATGCAACAATTAGACATTCAATCCTCAAACATCGGCACTGTTTCTCAATGCCAAAAAGCCCGCAACGGATGTTGAAATCTCAGGACAAAACTAAACTGACTCGCTAGTAAAGGTAAAGCCGCATGACATGACAAAAGCAGTTATTCTGAGCTTCTAATAACAAAGGAACTCAATAAATATAAGCCAGATGACATGACTAATGAAGTTATTTTAAGCTTCTAATAACAGAGGAACTTGACAATTATATTTATTAACAGTTGAATGAAACAGGTATTAATATCTATTTTGCTTAAATCACAACAAGAAGCTCTCCTTCACATCACACGATCACGTACTTATCACAACTAAACCACGTGTGGATATATCCATATATATATGTATTATCCACTAATGTTACTCATAAACAGTAGAATCGATATTTAGCTAGGGATTAGAAGTTTTGAGAGATTATTAAGATATTTAGCGAGACTGACCGTTTAGATTGCAAGACGCGAGAATCTCAGCTGGCTCGTCGATAGGTGACTTGAACCGTTCGAGATTCTTCTTCCGTTAAACCTCGAATGAGAAGGCGTTGGGGGCGACGGTGACCGGAGCTAGAACTCCGGCGATATTTGGCGCGGAAATTATCACTATTCAAAAAATAAATGACACGGAGATAATAAATGACACGGAGATAGAGAGAGAGAGAGAGAGCTTTTGATTGTCAGTTGGACAGTACTCCACCAGTAGAGGTCACGAGAGATGTCCACGTGTGAAATTTTGAGGGGCAGAAAAGGCGTCGCGTCCCGGACCCATGTGGTGCGTCATGCGTGATTTTGAAAACAAACCACGTGTCTGTCGTCTGTAATCTACATGGTCCTGAGGTATTAGAAAACGGGGGCCTGTTATGGCCTCGTATTTTCGGAAGATAGGGATGTAGCTGGTCCTGGAAACCACATGGTCCAGCCCAATCAATTGACCCATTTTTTATATTTTTTTACAGTGTTCGGTGCCGTGCATGCATCAGGGTTTACATGGCTAGTTTTCTGCCAAGGAGGTGTTGGTCATTCTTTATCATAAATATTGGATTCAATTTAATTAACAAAGGCTCCCCCCTTGTGAATTTCCGGCAACATGAAAATGGGTTGATAGCCTGTGACTGCAAGTTCCAAACTACAGGATTATTTTGGATTTTCTGCTCGTGTTTTGGATGAAAAACACGGCCTCTAGCAACTTACAGATGGGAAGTACTGTCCAGCTGTAAATCCTGAGAATCTTTGTCGCCGTAGCAAGGTGAGATTTCACACGGAAAATAATTAATAATTTGAATAAAAGAAAAGAGGTGTCACCATTTTACCAGGAAAATGTAGGTGGACCCCCAGACCAAAACCCAAATTATTCACCAATGCACTCTTTTTCTCTGCGAGAATCTTTTCAGGTTTTGTTCCTTCCTTCTCCTGGATCTGGATGGGTCTTCTCTCCAAAACACCTCAGTATTGGATGCCCACGCAAAATTAATCAATGGGTCATATATATATGTACGGTGGCAATTCCTCTTTATTCACCACCCCCTTTTCATCATCGTTAGTATTGATTTCCTGATTTGGGCATGCAGTTTTATCACACCAGGACATAGCAAAGGAAGCTACATGCAAATGTTTTTTTCTTAAACGCTAGACATTATTTACAGTGGATTTCTACATGGAAATTATTATTTTCTCCTTGGGTTGAAAAAATGGAAGCCTTGAGGGTAAGGGTAATACGGTCTTTCTCCATTGGCTCATTGATCATCAAAAAATTATTTTGGGTATACTAGTCTTTTCCAAAATTTTTGTATAATAAAAATGTGTTTTTACCCTCAAAGTCAATAAAATTCTGAATCATTGACTAAAAGTTTTTTGTCTTTTCATAAAATTTAAAACAACAATAAATACTTATTTACTCCAAAATCAAATAAAATATAAAGTTGTTGATCAAGCTTGTTTTAGTTTTTTGGTATACAATAAAAATATGTATTTGCCCTTGGAAAAGGCAAGAAATAAAGTATGCGTTTATGGGCGCTTTAGTCATTTCACTCATATATATATTTTTTTTTTGTAATTTTCATAGTCATAAGGGGAGTTTGGGTATTTTTACTTTGAATTTTTATTTCTTTCTTCAAAAAACTTGTTGGGCGCATGCACATTACGCGTCAGCGAGTAAGTGGCATCCGTATCATTTAGATGACACGTGCGAAACCTCTGGTAGCCTAACCTAACCTTCTATTGTATATCCGGAAGTGTCACCATGTCCTTTTCCTCCTTGTGTGGTATGTGAAGGTATTTGATAGTTGGATTGTCACTGATGATCATTTTTTTATTTTCCCTTCTTTTTTCTTTCTTGTAAAAAAAATGCACAATTATCCTTTTTATTTTTGGTATTTCAATTTCATTTCTCGTACTTTTGATTTCTTATGTTTTTATTATTTGTATAAAAGCTTTGTTTGTTTTCAATTCAGTTTTTCAATTATAATTTCTTATATGTTTTTTTTTCATTTTGATCTCGGTTCTTTTAATTTTTAGTTTTTTCCTTGGCTTTTTTTGTAAGAGTTTTACTGACTTTCAATTTTATCATTCAATAAAAATTATGTTGTTTTATTTTTCCAAATCAACCCTCATTCTTTTCATTTGTTTTTTCTTTTGTTAAAGTTATTTTTCAATTTAATTTAACTCTCTAATTGAAAATTTTTGTTTGCCCTCTAATTTATTTTTTTTATTTTCTCCCTCATTTTTTTATTACAATTTTTTTAGATCATTTTATGTAATTGATTTTTTTTTCTTGTTTTCATCCTTCGATATTTGATTTGTTAGGGATTAAGTTTCATAATTTTTTTTATTTATAGTATTTTTGATCTAATGATCTAGATCACGAGATTGAAAAATTAATGTCGTTCGATATCTTGATTTTTGCTTATTCCTCGTTTTCATCTCTCAATATTAATATTTGATTTGTTAAGGAATTATGTTAAGTTTGGATATTTTCAAAGATTAGGATTTTGAAAGGTTTAGGATATTCAAGTTTGGCATGCTCATGCCCTGGTAGCAGGAAACAACAGCAAACTTGCAGGCAAGGAATTCTCTGGTCAAATCCTTTCAAACTATACTATCTACCATGCCGTCTTGTGTTGGTGGGAAGATTGTCCCTTCAACTTTACTTCGATATCCAAACATAAGGGACACAGAGAAAACGCAGCGTGTATTTCTTTTCAATTTAAGTCAAATTTACAAATTAATAGCTTGAGTACTGCATAAAATACACAATAAGTAAAACAATATATACAGAGACACTAAACGGTGGAATATGAAAGGCACGTAGTAAGAGCACAGGAGTAGCTGGTTCCAGACCCTCTTTTATGATATCAATATTAATCCAAATATCATTTAACATGAAAAGGGTCAGGACAAGTACGGAGCCGGAAATTTTTCCTATCCTCAGCTATTAAATAAATATAAAATTTTTTAAGATAAATTATTAATTTATATACATGAATTTTTAAAGTTAACAATAAAGTTTTAATTCAAATACACTACTTAAAATATTAAAAAATAAATTTAAAAGTACATAAAATAAAAATAAAAATAAAAATAAATTCACTATTGAAGTTACATCATTCGATGTTTTGTGGAATATAATTTATTTATAATCGAATCTGAATCGAAATTGTAACAACCCCTCAACCAGAATAAAATAACAATCTTATGTCAACTGAAAAACAAAGTAATTAATTTTTTTTCCTCTTTCAATTCTACATTTCTTCACTTGATTCTTTCTTATGTTAGTGTTTTATAAGTTGGACTTTGTAAGTTTGTAAGGCTATTCTTTCATTTTTTTTATTTTTTTATTCTTGGATTTTTTTATGATTTTCCCTTACTTTTCTCTTTTTCTCTCTCGTCTTGTCTTTTTTTTTTCTATTCTGCTTCTGCCCAGTCAGCAACATATAAAATGAAGGAAGAATTGATTTGCTTTATTTTTTAATGGCAAATAATCATTTTACCCTTAATGAGTCGTTTTGCTTTTATTTGACAGTTTTTTTTTGTTAGCACTACCAAACTCTATTCATCCTAAAATTTTACCCAGTTTTTATTCAATTTATTTTAAGATCCCTTGTAAAATTTTATCTCAATCTGATGGTCGGATTGAAAATTACACCCAATAACGTAAAATTGATCAAATTGTGATTTTTTATTAAATTTCTGAATTTCTCAAAAAATTATGAAATTTTAAACCAAGTTAAAGCATTATATTAAAAGTTTTCATGTAAATTTTCAGAATTTCTTGATAACTCAATCAAGAATTACAAATATTTTTTACATAAAATTAGTTAATAAATATTGATAAAAATCTTTACCTGGACTAGAGTACACCCAAACCTTTGCATTGCCTCCGCCATTGGTTCAGGGTGAACCGATCATGGTGCCAAATTAGTTGCAGCTGTAGTTAGACTGATCATATATAACGGGAAACTTTTGAAAGGCAATCATCGATCCTAAATGGTTGGAAGAGGACAATCGGCCTGCCAGTGCCTTTGGCCGGCCGCTGTATGGAACAATGCTCATAATTAATTTACACGTGGCATGCACCCACCATTGCATGATAAAATACGTTTAATATTTAGGGTTCTCTGTCACATGTATGTATTAACTTGTCGATATACAGTAATTAACCTTGATTGAGCAGCATAATCTTTCTTTATCCATGTGTTGGGAGCTATCCGGTAAGAAAGATCGGCTCGGTGGAAATTAGGTTGAAGACAAACACATTGGCTTAAGCTTTGGCAATAATAATCAACATAGACATCGTGCAATATATCACATCTAATAATTGATATTATTAAGTTTCGTTTTCTTAAGCTTGCCAGTCTTTTTTGTCTAAGTTAGCCAGGAAGGGTAATTTCATTTCACTCAAGCTCATTAGACATCATAAACAATATGTCCTAACTGGATTGAGTTTATACTCGATTCGATGGAATCAATTATAAGTGAGAAAAAACAATTCTAATATTAAACCGTATTCGATGTGGCTGGGTTTATATATATATATATATATATATATATATATATATATATATATATATGTGTGACATGCATTGTCACTAATTGTATATATTTGTTTTTTTATTTTATATATATATGCAAACCATATAATGAAACAACGCAAGTATCTAAATTTGTTCAGTATTTAAAGTTTATTTTATAAATATAAAGAATTTTATTTTTTTCTTGGGATAAAATAAAACAACTTACGAAGCCACAGCATGTAATGGAATTTTTATAACATTAAACATTGTCAATATCCCACAGTTGAGATTGATTATTATTTCTAATAATTTCTATATTTTTTTTTCGTTAATTTTAGGATATGATTATGTGTAGTATAAGAAATCTAAAGGGTTTCTTCCGCGTTGATGAATCACGAGGAAGTACCGAGTTGGATATCGTGTCGGATGCAAAAAACTCATCCCAGCCTGCCTTCAAAATTGTCTTTCCTAATTTCAACAAAATTATCTACTTAAATAAATATATTTGTATTATACTAATCTTACATTTCTATATCACGAGGGGAAAAAAAACAATGAAGGGACATATCAATTTAGCTAATAATTAATTAATGTACTAAGCTACCATACAATGGTAAATTCTAACAATTAATTTTGCGCCGGTTGCGAATTGAAAATTTTCCGTGCTCTTACAGTTGGTATCTTGCTATAATACCTGAAAGGAGAATTTGTCAGCTTACAATATCATGTTTACGGTAATGGTACTCGATCTCCGCTTCAGATCTAAGCAAAGTTTTCTCAGTTCAATCATCACGTTTGCGAAACTAATAATAATATTCTACTGACATAACATGATCTTTTAGCTGGCATGTGCTTATGTACATGTATAATTGTGTTGAAAAAACCCTCTGGAAACTTAGTCTGATAGTAATGTTACAGTATCTTTCAGGATTTAATTAATACAAAATG
>Ga0325404_1002088_pt1 | contig 21320 bp, 20 predicted proteins | sample PopdelMetagenome_18_FD_205664 | JGI IMG/M metagenome (GOLD analysis project Ga0325404, IMG submission 205664) | Populus deltoides microbial communities from Bellville, Georgia, United States - Xylem-Control-R1 | ecosystem: Host-associated > Plants > Phyllosphere > Stem > Wood/Secondary xylem...
GCCCTAATGCATTTTAATTTTGCAAATAAACCTAATTTTTGGTTAGGTGAGGAGTAGTGGTCTGCCTCATGACTTTCAGTCGAGGTTCATATTCGTGAAACATCCAACTATAAGCTGAGTGTTTACTTGGTAATGGCAGTCATATCATGCCCCATCCATTCATTAGAAACCCCTATACTGCTTTTATAAAAGGTGGCACTAGACAGTTCATAGACCTTTTGAGATCAGTTAGAAAAACTTACCCCTCATGTAATGACATAGAACCTGCCTTTAGGGAACAAACTCCTTAATAATTCACTTTGCATTAGGGCAAATCTAATTAAAATCCTGAACTCTACGAGATTTTTTTCTGAGTTAGACCATAACATCCATGACCTTTTCGGGATACGGGAAAAGATCCGAGATGATACTATTAGTTGAAGGGGATTATCCAAGGACCAAAGTCAAGGAATTACTGCGCATAACCAAATTACACTACCCCGTAGACAACATAAAAAAGCTCATGCCAATCTTGGGGTATATAGATAAAACTTTGTTCGAGAAGAGGTACGAGAGAATTGCTCACTTGATAAGGATCCCAATTAATATCTTAATGGTCAAAGCCTTGATGCACTTCTAGAATATGGGCTACAGGTGTTTCACCTTCGAGGGCATTGACATGACCCCCTGATACGAACCTTGTGATTACACAACTCATAATCAAGATTAAGATCAAATCCTAAAAAGCTGAAATAGGCCTGATATGAGTGTGACACAATGGAAACTTATCTAAGTCACCAATACTATTGGAATGAAGTCAAATGATGCCACAAAGCTAGTTAATCTTCAATAAGTCAAATTCAGTTCGTTCAATAATCGAAGAATGCAAGAATCTCTCTTACATGTTAAAACTGAAAAATTTCAGAAGTGTTATTCATTAATGGCTGCCGAAATTTTGGTTACATGAGTTTAAATAATTCTTGAAAAATTAACTCTAATGGATCTATCCTAGCAGACTAATTTGGCCTACGGACAAAACTGACCCAAAAACCTTGAATTAAGAAAGCTCATAACCAGATCCAAACAAGCCTTAAATCCTAACTGAAAACAAAGTATTAATTAAGCCCAAACAAACCTTGGGTTATAACTAATAAAATAAAAATAAAGCTCATAATATTAAATCCATGTTCTATCATTAGAAGAAGAGAAGGAAAGAAATATTACAGAATTGATTCAAGGCTTATTTAAAGCCTCTATGCAGCCTATTAATTTTAGAATTTAAAGGGGGTTTGCTTATGGTTCACTAAGAGTTATATTTCTGCTGTAGAATTGGATTAACCTTCAAATTTTATCTAATCTTTTTTTTTCTTCTGATCTTAGACCTATGTTTTTTCTTTTTTTGATTAGAAAGTAATTGCTGGTATTAATTTCCTTCTTATGCCTTCTCTTAGGATCCTTTTAATACTAGAAAACACAATTGAAGTTTCTGGAATAATTGTCTATTGTTTCCTTTGCAGTGTTTTCTCCTCACCTGATGAGGAAATAAACAAAATAATAAATCCTAACACCTAAATGAAATAATTAATGTTGTCAAACATAATAAGAAGTCCAAGACTAATTAGAAATCCACAAAACACATAGAAACATCATAAACACAAGCTTGGTCAAAACCTCATGGCCAAAACAAGGTTGGATTTGGCCCCTCTTGCACATGGATAAAATGTACTAAGACCTCCTCTTGATACTCTAATGGACCCTTAAAATCTGACTTGGTCAAAACCTTCAAAACCAATGCATTCAATGACTCTTTTAATGCCTTTGTCTTGAACCGAGTCATTGGTCCTTTTGAAACATGAAAGGATTCGACCTCAAATCAAAACCTGAGTCAAACAAAATAAGATCAACAACATTAAAGATAACACTAACACCATACTCACCTAGAAGATCAATTTTGTATGCGTTATCATTTATCCTCTCTAAAACCTGAATTGGACCATCACCAAGGGGTTGTAATTTTGATTTCCTTTGGTTAGGTGATGCAGATCAGCCCAACACCAAGTGTAATTATGCCAACAACCCATTAGAGGTGACAATTGGGCCAATCACAAGAGCTAGGGCAAAGAAGCTTAAAGAAGCATTGAATGGGCTTATTTAGAACATATGGCACAAAATGGACTTAGAAAGGCTTGAGACATTTAAGGAGCATGAAGGACAACCTTTAATTCGTCTAGTTCAGGTCCAAGAAGAGCCCAATTTGTGTGGAACAAGGGGTTCATGTGTCCGGCCCAATACCAGCCTTGTTAGGCTTGTTATTTTTTCTAATGCTACAAGGATAAAAAAAAGTCAGCAATTTATTCTCCTAATTAAATAAGGAAGTTGGCCATATCTTATTCCTAAAGAGTGAAGGACTATTTAATGTTTTTCCTAACTTAGGAAGGAAAGGAATTAAATCAGCAACAAAGAAGGAAATTTGTTTTCTTATTTATCCAAGTTAAAAAAAGGAAATCCAAGCTAATCAAGGACATCAAGGGGGGCAACAACACAAATTTTCCAAATCAAATTTTTCCTAGTTTATTTAAGACTACTTAAGGGTGAAAAATCTGATTCTAGCACATTTAGCATGATAATTTTTGAATTTTTATTATTTTTATTATTTTCTTCTTAGTTTTTGGGTAATTATTACTTATTTGGGTCAATTGTAAGTGGGCTTCCTATAAGTCCACCTAAGGGGGGTCCATTAAGGTTTCTTTAAGTTTAGAGTCAGTATAAATAACAACATAACCAAACATGTAAGGTTACGCAATTTTCAGATCAATACACTTCTTTGCTGCACTTATTGTGTGTTGGTGGGATAATCTCCCGTCCTTGATTCTTTAAAGAACTGAAAACGACTTATCGAAGAACAACTGTCTTCGTGACGTCATCCTTATACTTCTCGTTCACAAATCAATATTCGTTGGGTGGGGGTCTCCGTTTCCAATAGTGCAGGTGCCTAGGTACAAGTTATGTTTGTGTCACACTCCTATCAAACCTGACTTACTTGGCTTTCCGGGAATTGATGTCTTTGTGTGTGGGTTGCGTGACCATGTGATCACGAGGTTCACATCATTAGAAAATCCTTCCTTATGCACGGGCATCCAAACCCAATCATTGGAAAACAACTTGTTTACGCCGCCTCTTATTTGCTTTTGAAGAGTACATTATGTTCCTTTTCTCTATTTACAGTCGAACTCTCTCATTAAGTTATCTCACCATCTTTGCCTTCTTTTCACCATCTAAGCCTTTAAAACCAATGCATTCAATGCCTCTATCTTAGACCGAGTCATTGCTGATGTTTGTGGGCTGATCCATATCATCCCCTGATGCAAACCTCTTGAATACTCAGTCAAGCAACCCACATGTAAAGACACTAATTCCCATAAAAGCTAAGTAAATCAGGTTTGATAGGAGTGTGACACGAAAGATAACTTGTATTTAGGCACCGACACTATTGGAAACGAAAACCCCTACCTAACTATTATAGATTTGCGAATAAAAAGTATAAGGATGACGCCCTAAAGTCAACTGTTCTTTGATAAGTCATTTTCGTTCTTTAGAGAACCAAGAAAGGGAGAATATCTCACCAACCCACACAACAAAGTGCAACAAATTTTTTTTATTAATCTAAATTATGTACCCTTACAGTTGTGGTTATGGCTCTATTTAAACTAACTCTAGACTGAAATTAACCTTAATGGACTCCCTTTTTGGGACTTAGATGAGGCTCACTTACAATTAAACCCAAATATAACACAAAACATAAAGAACTAAGAATAAAATGAAGTCTGATATTTTTTTTTGGTAAGTTGACAGATATATTAAAAGAAGAATATACAAAGATCATAAAGGGCATACCCCAGATTTACAATATGAACGAAAACATAAAACAACAAATGGCTACAGGAAGCCACAAAGTAGAACACCTCGACTTAACTAGACTTGTTAGGGATACCAATACAACCAGCTAAATATCAATTTAAAAGTCTATGTTATTGACCCTCCAAGCGCTTTGGATCCTTATGTTTTCATATGTTGGGAGAGTGTTCCTCATCAAATCAAGCTTTTCACAAATGATACATTCTATTTGATCAAAGACCAAATTTGGAGTTCTAGACATTCCTGCAAATATCCTTGCATTCCGTTCTTGCCAGATATAATACACTGTAGCCGCGAAACCCAATTTACAAGAAAAAAATGATGAAACTTTTACCATGCCACGTAACAGTTGCCCATTGAATCCATTCCTCCCATCCTTTCATCATTCTTGGAATGTCGCATCTGTCACAAACATGCCATCATATCGCTTTAGTATAAGAGCATTCAAAGAACAGGTGGTTATGATCTTTCTTATTGCGGAGACACAGTGAACATCGATTGGGACCATGTGTACCAAACCGATGAAGTCTATCCTGAGTTGTGAGCTTTTGTTGGACAGCCACCTATAGAAGAAAGGAATGTCTTGAAACAACATTCTTGAACCATACAATGTCATGCCATTCAAACAACCTGATTATGAAATCTTAGTTGCTCCCAAGCTCCTTTGACCGAGAATCTATGATTTGGTGAATCCAACCACACAATCTCATCCTTCTGCCCCATCTTAGGATTGGAAGGAATAGCTTCTATAATGGGGTGCCAACAAATAGATTGAGTGGTAGGGATTCTCCATTCTGAGTTACTAATCAGCACATTCACCCTCGTGTTATTTCCCATACCTGAATCGTAGATGAATCTTTCACCGTAAGAATTCACGAGCAGGCTGTGAGGATGCCAATTGTCAAACCATAGAGAGGTTGTCATGCCATCTCTTATGTTGTACTGCATCTTCGGCCATGCTAATGATCTGAGCTTTAGGATCTTTCCCCAAGCCCAAGAGCAATTCTCTGGCACCTTGATTGTCCAGAAATTCCTACCTCGCAACAGATTGGATCTTATCCAATTAGACAAGATTGAGCCATCTGAGTCATTGCACAGGTTCCATATGTGTTTCAACAAAGCAATCTTGTTCCATTTTATTATCCTTTTTATTCCTAGCCCCCCCTCCTTATTTGGAAGACATATCTGTTCCCAAGCCACCTTAGCCTCGGTAGTTCTCATATCTGAACATGACCAAAGAAAAGATCTCATAATTTGCTCAACACTTTTTATTACTTGCCCAGGTAAGAGGAAGAGAGATGCCTAATAGACCTGGATGGAAAAATAAAACTGAATTAATCAGTTGTACTCGTCCTGCATACGAGAGAGTTTTACAAGTCCAGTCTCGAGGTATGTCGATCCACGAGGCCCTTACAATAAACAGCCTTCAGTCTGGATGAGATAAGGGGCACTCCCAAATATTTCATAGGAAGCTCCCCCTCTCTAACCCAAGAATATGAATAATCTGTTCTTTCTCAGCATCTAACAAACCGCTCAAGAAGACGTCACTTTTGTTTGGATTTGGATACAGACCTGATAGATCTTGAAACTCAGTGAGTACATTTTTTATCATACGAATTGAGTTTACATCCCCTTTGCTAAAAATCATCAAGTCGTCTGCAAAACAAAGATGAGAAATTTTATCCTTCTTGCATCTCCAGTGGAACTTAAAGTTTTGATCGACACTCATCTTGCGGAACAGCCCCGAAAGGATTTCCATACATAGAACAAACAAATATGGAGATAGTGGGTCACCTTGTCTCAGCCCTCTCCCCCCTTGAAAGTAACCTGCAAGCTCGCCATTGATGTTGATAGAGAATTGACATGATGTAACACAGACCATGATCCAATCAGTTACTATTCGAGGAAATCCCATTTTTATTAACGTGGCATCAACGAAATCCCACCAGACAGAGTCATAAGCCTTCATCAGATCTACCTTTATAGCACAACGAGCAGGTCCCGTAGATTTATGATAGCCTTTCATTAGTTCCTGAGACAACAGAATGTTGTCGCTGATTCTTTGTCCAGAGATAAAAACTGTCTGATACGGACCTACTAAGGATGGCAAAACAGCTTTGATTCTACAAGCTAGAATCTTAGCAGTGCATTTGTAAATTGTACTGCAGCAAGATATAGGACGGAAATCTGTCAACCTTGTAGGATTAGCAACTTTAGGAATAAGGGAAATGGATGTAACATTCATTTCCTTAAGGATTCTACGAGTCTAAAAGAAGGAGCTAACAGCGTTGATTACATCTTCCCCAACTATGTGCCACATTCTTTTGAAGAAACCTGCGTTGAAACCATCTGGGCCAGGGGCTTTGTGGTTTTTCAAACTAAACATAGCATGCTTAATCTCCTCCCTTGTTACATCTTGAGCTAGTACATGCTGCTGCGTTGAAGACAATTTTAAGTTAATTGCTGATTCTACCACTTCCTCATTCAAACCCCTGGGCATCTGTTTCACTCCTAACACACTTTGGAAGGATGCAATTACTTTTGATTTGACTGCCTTGTGTGCTTCTACAACCTCCCCATCCTCCCTTGTAACTGAGAGAAGCCTATTTCTATTATGTCTTCCATTTATTGATTTGTGAAAGAAGATAGTATTCTAATCCCCCAACCTAAGCCATTGTATCCTCGCCTTCTGTTTGAAGAAACTCTCTTCAACCCTGACGGTAGAAGCATAGTTACGAACAACATCCCTTTCTCGCATGCACAAAGTTGTGTTCCCATGTGCTATATGCATAGCCTGTTGAGCCTTATCAATTTCATCTTTTGCATCTTTGACTCTATCAGAAATGTTGGAGAAGTGAGTCATATTGAAAAGTTTCAATTCCTGCTTTAGCTTTCTAAGTTTGCAACATAGCTAATACATTGGACAACCCCCTGAATTCTGATCCCATACTTTCTTCACCACGAGCATGAACTCTTCATGATCCATCCATATATCAAAGAATCTGAATGGTTTCTTTATGTTCTTATCATTTCTAGCAACTTTTACCACAATGGGAGAATGGTCTGACATACCAAATGGCAAAAATCTCGTTTCCGACAATGGGAAGGTCAGATTCCACTTCTCATTCATAAGCACTCTATCTAGTTTCCGCATAATCAGATTCTCAAGACATTGGTTCGTCCAAGTATAATGCATACCAGAATACCAAAGATCATCCACTTTCGCTTCTCGTATACATGTTTCCAATTTGTCCACATGACCAGCCCACGTAGTCTGATATTGTTGCCGTATATAATAGAGGAAATAAAAGCTAAATAATTTGATTTTTCTAGTTTATAAGTTGTTATAGCTGAATAAACCTTCCTTGCATGTATTACCATTACAAGTCCCTTGTAGACTAGGAAAAAATCTGATTTGATTTGGATTCCTTTGTTGTCACCCCTTTATTTCTTGATTAGTTTGGATTTCCTTGTATAACTTGGAAAATAATAAAGCCAATTTCCTCTTTTTTTTGTTGATTTAATTATGTGCTTGTTTAGGAAAATAAATTGTTGACTTTCTATCCTTGTAACCATTAGAAAAAAAAAGGCCTAACAAAGTTGTTATGGGTCTGGACATCAACCCTTTGACCCACACGAATTGGGCTCTTCTTGGACTTGGATTAGATAAATTAAAGGTTATCCTCCATACTCCCTAAGCGTCTCAAGCTCTTCTAGGTCCACCTTGCTCCATATGTTTTGAACAAGCCCATTCAATGCCTCTTTAAGATTCTTTGTTCACTTGACACCTTCAGTGGGTGGGTCTTTAGAATGATTAAGCTTGATGTTGAGTTGATCTTCATAATCCCCTCTCTCCTAAAAAAGATTTGATCTCGAATCAACACTTGTGTCAAACAAAGTAAGATCAACAACATTAAAAGTAATACTAACACCATACTCACCTGGAAGATCAATTTTGTATGCATTGTCATTGTGTTGTATAATTCGATAGATTTTGTGTGGCCTAGCCTGATATAGCTGCACTTGGGGTGAAAATTTAGATGTTATGAATCCTTTTGAATGATTCTAGGGTGGTGGATATGTCATGCATTCTGGAACATCAATGGCAACTCCTCATTCTTATGAATAACGACTCTTCTTAAAGAAATCCATCCTGATTGGTTGCCAGCAACCATTAGATTTGTGTTGTCAGGCATATAACGTGATGTCCATGTACTAAATTTTAATATTGATTCAAAGATTTGAGTGATATTCAAGTCAGCTTGCCAAGATCAAGGGTTCATTTGGGTATGTTTTAGGTTCTAACCAAATCTAATGATCACATCATACACCTAATACAGTTTAGGTTCAGCCTTGGATCCCTTATTGTAAGCATTTGGTTATGTGTTTGAGATTGTTTCTTGATACGGTTCAGTATATGATTCAGCCATGGTTATTCATGATGGGTCCTTACCTAGAGATGCATTCGGTCAGATTGAGGTTCCTATGGATGATGGGTTCAGCCCAATTCTTTTGGTGGGTAATTCAGCCAGATCAGGATAGGCTATGCATGAGATGTTTTGGGGCAGTAAAGAAAGTTTATTTTGAGTGTATTTTGGGTTTGGTTTAGTCCCTATTAATAAATATAGGTTTGGGTCACATAGGGTTCAAAGTTTGCTTGGGTTAATGTTAGGATCAAATCAGATTTGTTTGGGATTAATTTCCTAATTCTACAAGGGCTTAAATTAAAAAAATGTTCCCCTATAATTCAAGGAAATTTTGTTCATTATTTTACCTATTATTTAGGAGAATATTTATGAACAAAGGAGGAAGTTTCCTAGTCAACAAAGGATGTTAAGGGGGCTGCAAATCTAATTTCCTAAACTAGAAATGATTAATTAATGAGTCTCCTAGTCTAGGAAGGAAACTAATTAATATATATAAAAGAGATTTTCTTCATTAATTATCTATCTAAAACAAGAAAACTAAACACAAGAAGACACGAAGACTTTAGACTCAATTCCACATTCAGATTAGATTTTCTAGTCTGTTTGGGACTTCTTATGGGTGACAAATCTAATTCTAGCATATCGAGGTTATTAATTTTGGATTTTTGTTATTTTTATTATTTTCTTCTTAATCTTTAGTTTATTATTACTTATTTAGGTCAATTTTATAAATGGACTCAAATTAGCCCACATATGGGATCTATTGAGTTTTTTATATGCCGAAAAGCATAACACGATGAATTTATGAAATAAACTTGTGTTTTGTGTAATGCAACACATTATCTTTGTTGGGACAAAGATCAAATCTGACTTATCAAGGTATAACTGACCTGTGGCGTCATTCGTTTCAATTCCAATAGTGCTAGTGCCTTGAGACATATTTTCATTGTGTCATACTTTTCAAACCTGATTCTCGGCTTTCGTGGGGAAGTATCATCTTCATTTGGGGTTGCTTGACCACATGATTAAGAGGTTCGCATCAACATATGTTTGGGTGTAAGAGGTAAAAAAGTAATGTTTTAACCATCTTTTACAAGGGTATATCTATTTTTAACCCCATCATGAATTGCATTCCTATCGTATTGTCATAGTCTCCCCAACAAAATGTGATACGGTTCAGGTTCAGCTTTAGATTCCTTATAGTAATGCATTCGGTTATATGTTTGAGATTGGTTGTTAATACGGTTCATTATATGGTTCGACCTTGGGTTTTTCATAATAGGGTTTTACTTAGGGGTGCATTTGGTCAGATTGAGGTTCTTATGGATGATGGGTTCAACCCAATTCTTTTGGTAAGTAATTTGGCCACATTAGGACAGACTATGTATGAGATGTTTTTGGGCAGCAAAAACAGTTTATTTGGAGTGTATTTTTGGTCTGATTTGGTCCCTATTAATAAACATGAGTTTGGGCCACATGTGGTCTAAAGTTGGCTTAGGTTAATTAAGATGTTGAGATGAAATTAGATTTGTTTGGGTTGATTTCCTAATTCTACAAAGACTTAAATCATAAAAATATTCTCCTAAAATTCAACAAAATTTCGTTCATTATTTTCCCATTTATTTAGGATAATATTTATCAACAAAAGAGAAAGTTTCCTAGTCAACAAAGGATGTTAGGGGGCTGCCATATCTGATTTTCTAAGTTAGGAAGGATTAATTAATGATTTTCTAGTCTAGGAAGGAAACTAAATTGACAGGTATAAAAAAAGGAGATTTTCTTCATTAATTGTCCAGTAAAACAAGGAAACCAAACACAATAAGGCAAGTAGACTTCATAATTAATTTCACATTCAGATCAGATTTCCTAGTTTATTTAGAACTTTTTAGGGGTGTCAAATCTGATTCTATCATATTTAGGATATTAATTTTGAATTTTTTATTATTTTCTTCTTAATCTTTGGTTTATTATTACTTATTTGGGTCAATTTTGTAAGTGGGCTTAAATTAGCCCACATATAGGGATCCATTGTGTCACACTTCTCAAACCTGATTTAGGCTATCTTGGGGAAGTATCATCTTTGTTGAGGGTTACTTGACCACGTGATCAAGAGGTTTGCATTAGTATTCCTAGGAGTATAGTGTTAGATCATGATATTAAGTTCCTTAGCTACTTTTGGAAGACTTTTGTGTTAGAGACTTGCTCTTGAGCTTGGGGAAAGATTCTAAAGCTTAGATCCTTAGCATGGCCGAAGATGAAGTACATCATAGGAGATGGAATGACAACCTCTCTATGGTTTGATAATTTGCATCCTCACAGCCCACTCGCGGATTCTTACGGGGAAAGATTCATCTATGATTCAGGTATGGAAAAGAACGTGAAGGTGAATGTGTTGATTCATAACTTAGAATGGAAAATTCCTACCACCCAAGCTATTGGCTGGCACCCCATTGTAGAAGCTATTCCTTCCAATTCTAATCCTAAAATGGGGCAAAAGGATGAGATAGTTTGGTTGGATTCGCCAAATCACAGATTCTCGGTTAAAGTAGCTTGGAAGTAACTAAGAATTCATCGTCAGATGGTTGAATGGCATGGCATTGTGTGGTTGAAGAATGTTGTTCCAAGACATTCATGTCTTCTATGGATGGCTGTCCAACAGAAACTCACAACTCAAGATAGACTTCATCGGTTTGGTATACATGGTCCCAATAGATGCTCACTATGTCTCCGCAACAATAAAGATCACAACCACTTGTTCTTTGAATGCTCCTATTCTAAAACGATCTGGTGGGATGTTTGTGACAGATGCGACATTCCAAGAATGACAAAATGCTAGGATGAATTGATTCGATGGGCCACTGTCACTTGGCATGGCAAGAGTTTCATCAATTTTTCTCGTAAACTGAGTTTCGCAGCTACAGTGTATCAAGTATGGAAAGAACGGAATGCACGGATCTTTACTAGAATGTCTAGAACTTCGAACTTGGTCTTTAATCAAATTGAATGTATCATAGCTTGATTTGATGAGGAACGTCCTACCAACAAATGAAAACAAAAGGATCCAAAGAGCTTGAAGGGTTAATAACATAGATTCTTAATTTGATAGTTAGCTGGTTGTATTGGTTTCCCTAACGAATCTAGTGACGTCTCAGTTTTCTGTTCGGTGGCTAGCCTGTAGCCATTTGTTGTTTTATGTTTCTGTTTTCATTGTAAATCTGGGGTATGCCCCTTATAATCTTTGTATCTTATTCTTTTAATACATACGTTAACTTACCAAAAAAATGTGGGAACTAAATTCTGATTTTCAATAACTTGTCATCCTCCAACAAATAGACAAGATATGACCTATAAACTGATATTTGTTGTTTGTTTGGTATCAAAATACTAAATCTTAAATTTAAGGTCATTTCGATATCGTTTGGTTTGAGTTTAAATTCTGGTAGGTAAAAATTAGGTAATAAGACAAATTTGCATCATGTTCCAAAACGTGATCCTTACTATTTGTTTTCATTGAAATATTTTTTATTTCTATTATAATTGGGTTATTTAGGAGTTAAGTAATTTTTCTTCCTAATTTTCACTTCTGTTTTATTTTGTGTCTTCTTTCATCCACAATTCATACGAATTTGCATTGCTTCTCACGAAATCATAATCGTAGTTTTCTTTTGCCTTGTTTTCAGTATATTTATTGATTCTTGAGTCTGAAAATTATAATTGGATCATGTTGCGAAGTTAGTTGTTCTTCAATAAGTTGTTTGAGTTCTTTAGAGAACTAAGGAAGTGAGAATATCTCACCACTCATACACAAAGTTGTGGCAAAAGATGTTTATTAATTTGAAAATTTCATAACTCTCCACACGTCTGGTTATGACTTTATTTATACTGACTCTAGATTGAAATAATCCCTAATGGATCCCCTTTTATATGGACTTATATGAAACCCACTTACAATTGACCTAAGTAAGTCATAACAACCCAAAGACTAAGAAGAAAATAATAATAATAATAATAATAATCTGAAAATTATTATCCTAAATATACTAGAATCAGATTTGTTACCCCTAAAAAGTAAATAGACTAGGAATTTTGATCTGAATGTGAAATTAATTCTAAAGTCTTCTTGCCTTATGGGGCTTGGTTTCCTTGTTTTGCATGAACAATTAATAAAGAAAACTCTCTTTTATACCTGCCAATTTAGTTTCCTTTCTAGACTAGGAGAATCATTAATTAATCCAATGGGTCTTTGGCATGATTAAGCTTGGTATTGGGCAAATCCGCATCATCCCCTTTATCTCCTCGTGGGTGTAGCTTCGATTTCCTTTGCGCCATAAATCTCTCCTTGTGCATATGCACCCAAACCCATTTGCTGGGCTAGAAGACAACATGTTTGTGCTCCTTATTGGCTTTAGTTGCATACACATGATATCTCTTTTCAATATGTTGCCACACACTCTCATGGACTGTCTTCACCACATGTGCTTTAGGATTACCATCCAAACTAACCTTTCATCAATAGGCAAATGAATCAAATCCATGGGAGTTGAAGGGTTAAATCCATACACAATCTTAAATGGTGAAAATTCAGTAATAGAATGCATACTACAATTATATGCAAACTCTATAAATGGCAAACAATCTTCCCATTTCTTTAAGTTCTTTTGATTGACAACTCATAGAAATTGTGTTAAGGTTTTATTAACTACTTCAGTTTATCCATCTATTTAGGGGTGTTAAGTAGTTGAAAACAACAATTTAGTACCCAATTTCTCCCCTAACACCTTTCAAAAATAGTTTAGGAACTTATCATCTCTATTAGAAACAATGATCTTAGGAACCCATGAAGTCGTAATATCTCCCTAAAGAACAAATTATCAATGTTAGTTGCATCATCGCTTTTATGACATGGAATGAAGTGTGCCATCTTTGAAAACCTATCAACAACTACAAAGATTAAATTCCTACCTCGTTTTGACTGAGGCATACCTAAGATGAAGAAATCCATTAAAATGTCTAGCCATAGTTCCTTAGGTACTGGCAAAAGGGTATACAAGCTATATGGTTGAGTTTTAAACTTTGCTTTCCTACAAGTTATACATTTGTCACATATGCGTTGCATATCTTTTTTTATTTTAAGCCAATAAAAATGCTCATGCAACATATCCAAAGTCTTAATAACACCAAAATGCCCTATTAACTCGCCTCCATGTGCTTCATGTACAAGCAATTCATGCATAAAATTTAATGGAACACACAAAAGATTCTCTTTAAACAAATACCCATCAAGTCTATAGAACTTACCAAAAGTCGAAGTTTCACAAGCATTGTACACGTTAGTGAAATCACTATCATCCTTTTACAATTCTTTTATGTGTTCAAATCCTAAAAATCTAGCATCGAAAGTAGATAAAAGAACATACCTGCATAAAAGTGCATCAACCACAATGTTTTCTTGACCTTGCTTATACTTGATCACATGCAAAAAGGTTTCAATAAATTCAACCCAGTTATCATGTCTTCGATTCAACTTACCTTGCCCTTTCAAGTGCTTAAATGATTCATGATCTGAATGTATCACGAACTCCTTGGGCCACAAGTAATGCTGCTACGTCTCTAAAGTTCTCACCAAGGCATAGAGCTCCTTGTCCTATGTAGGATAATTCAAGGCTATCCCATTAATTTTCTCACTAAAATATGCAATGGGCCTCATATCTTGTATTAACACAACTCCTATACATATTCCTGAAGTATCACATTCAACTTCGAAAGCTTTTGTAAAGTCTGGCAAAGCTAAAATAGGTATCGAAGAAAGTTTTTCCTTCAATAAATTAAAAGCTTTATCTTGTTCATCATTCCATTTAAATCCAAAAGATTTTTTTTATAATTTTAGTTAAAGGTGTTATACTAGTACTAAAATCCTTCACAAACCTTCTATAAAAGCTAGTAAGTCCATGAAAACTCCTTACCTCAGTCACAAACTTAGGTGTAAGCCAATCTCGGATGACTTTAACCTTCCCTTCATCCATCCCAATACCCTGCACAGTTACTACATATCCAAGAAACATAATTTTCTCTATGCAAAAAGTACACTTACTGATATTAGCATATAGTTTCTCATCACACAATACACTAAGTACACTAAGCAAATGATTAAGATGCTCGTTCAAGTTCTTGCTATAAATTAAGATGTCATCAAAGTACACAACCATAAATTTACTAATATGCAAAAATGATTCATCAATCTCATAAATGTGCTAGGTGCATTTGGAAGCCCAAACAACATGACTAACCATTCATACAAACCATTTTTAGTCTTAAATGCAATTTTCCATTCATTACCTTCTTTCTTTGTAATCTGATGGTACCCACTTTTTAAGTCAATTTTAGAGAAAATACTTGGAAACTATGTTGCAGCCTATTAAAGATCTTTGTAGAACTAGGAGATTCCCAAAACAAGCTGCCACATCTTTGTAGGAAAAGGATCCTTGCCAAATAGGAAGTCCACAAGTCAAAGAAAGTAAATAACAAAATTCATGCAGCCTGTTCTCCTATATTGCATGTTCTTCCCAAACTCCGATTCATCTGAAACTTTACCCCAACATAAACCAATAACTCTGAAATCTTCATGTCAAATTTCAACTGGATTCAATAGTTGGATTTAGAGTTATGGTTAATAGCGTAAAACTGGATAATAGAAACTTTTACGCCAAAATCTAAATTTGACCTTACTTGGATCGTATCATTCCCTCTCTATTTAAGACGATTCATCCTTGAATCACCAACAGGTTTTATGGACAATTCCTTAGCCTCTGGTTTCAGCCATTGAAGTTCTTTTCTTACACGTAATTGTCCGTCCTCTTTCATTTGTTATACCTTTGGCGCTGAATTAAAGTTCTCCATTCTTCACGTTCTTTATTTGTTTCTTTATAAACCTTTACAAGTCGTTCAACCTCGCGCTCTTCATCATAAAAGCATTGTGATCATAAATATTTAAAACTCATAACCTCTGTTTCTCTTCCTTATTCAAATTGAATCTCCTCTGATCAGCGCACCTTAGCCTTTCGGCTCTACGCCACTATTTGCTTTCGATTCAGCCTCAACCTTCCTCACATCTTGGATGCTTGTGCCAGCCTCGCTACCATGTCTCTCCACCCTATCAAGTCTGTCACACACGTTCCCCATCATAAAATTCATCATCTCCATCATTTGTGTCATGGCTTGCATTTGGAAATTAAGATCTCTCTCAGGAAGGGGTGGTGTATTGTTTTAATCTGACATGATATTACTCGTGTTTTGCTCAAACACTCTTAATATCCTCACACCTCTCGTCTCTCCTTGCGGTTCTTGTGGAACTGAAACCAACACCAAATAGAACCAACTTAGCAGTGCAATTCAAATATGTATATTTGACTCAAGAAGCAATTAAAACCAGAAAAGAAGCAAAACAAAACCGCGATGATAGTCTCGCAAGTAGCAAGCAAATCTATCCAAAATATGAACGAAATTGAAGACTCGAATAGAAACATAAATGAAATATGCTAGATATGTTGAAAATATACTGCAAAAAATGAAAACAATAGAAAGAAAGCGAATTTCAAAAATTGATGCAAAACAAATTCGTTTACGATAAGTTAAGTCCGAATTTGGAACCTAAAGTAAATGATGTCCAATTAAGCTAATGATACGGTTCAGCCTTGTGATACGAACCAAGTAAGGTCAGATTCGGGTTTTGGCGTAAAATTTTCTACCATTCAGTTTTACGCCATTGAGAATAACTTCAATTTCAACCGTTGGATCGAGCTGAAACTTTACCAGAAGATTCCAGAGTTTTTTGTCTATGTTGGGGTACATTTTCAGGAGAATCCATGTTTGGAAAGAACTTCCAATATAGATCCGAACAAGCTATACGAATTATGTTATTTACTTCCTTTTAATTTGTGGACTTCCTATTTGGCAAGTATCCTTTTCTTACAAGGATGTGGGAGCTTGTTTTGGGAATTTCCTAGTTCCACAAGGATCTTTAATGAGTGCAATATAATCTCCAAGTGTGGCAAGGATTCATTAATGTTTCAGAATCCTTTTCTTATAAGGATTCCTTATTAATTCTAGCTACACAAGGAAAGAAGGGCTGGTGGTATTTAATGACAAGTTAGTCATTTTTATTATTTTCTTTCATGTTTGGGCTTACTTAATACTTTGTTTTCAGTTAGGATCCAAGGCTTGTTTGGATTAAGTTATGGGCTTTTCAGTTTAGGGTTTTGGGTCAGTTTTGAGTGGACCTCATATAAGTTCACATAAGGGGTCCATTAGGGTTAATTTTTCAAGAACTATTTAAACTCATGTAAGCCAAAATTTCGGCAGCTTTGATGATAATTACTTCTGAATTTTTCAGTTTTAACATATGAGAGTGATTCTTGCATTCTTCAGTTCTTGAACGAACTGAATCTGACTTACCGAAGATTAACTGGCTTTGTGGCGTCATTCTACTCAATCCAATAGTGTTGGTGCCTTGGGGCAGGTCTCCATTGTGTCACACTCTTATCAGACCTATTTCGGCTTTCCGGGATCAGGTCTCAATCTTGATTGTGGGTTGCGTGACCACATGATCACGAGGTTCGCATCAGTTGGTATCAAAGATAGGCTCCGAAACAAGGTCATATCCTTCTGTTATTTTTGTTTTTTTTTTTTGTGTTCCTTTAAGTTTTTTAGTGTTTGCGTCCATCTTCTTGTTCTTCGTGTCTGCGTCATTTAAGCAAAAAGAAAAAGTTATATTTTATCTTGTTACTGTCTCTAATCATATCAGTATATTAAAAAGAAAGAGAAATAGGGATTAGTTGAAATTTGAGGGATCATTCAATTTTTGTCGTGGAAACACAACTCTTGGTGAATCATAAACAAACCACCTTGAAATCAGTTGAAACTTCATATTCACTCTATTGGGGGTGAGATTGCATCATATGTCAAATTTAAGATTATTCTGATATTCTTTGCTTGAGGTTTTAATTCGAGGTTCAATTCTGCCGTAGAAACACTACTTTACGAGGTTGTTTTAATTCGAGGTTTTAATTTGAGGATTAATTAATTATGACATTATGAAGCCAATTGTTCTTCTATAAGTCATTTTCAGTTCTTTAGAGAACCATGGAAGGGAGATTATCCCACTAACACACAACAAGTGCGGCAAACAAGAAGTTTTATTAATCTGAATTGTCTAACTTACATGTTTGGTTACACCTTTATTTATACTAACTCTAGACTTAAAAAAAACCCTTGTGGATCCGCCTTAGGTGGACTTATATGAGGCCCACTTCTAATTGACCCAAATAAGTAATAATAACCCAAGGACTAACAAGAAAATAATAAAAATCTGAAAATTAATATCCTAAATTTGATAGGATCAGATTTGATGCCCTTTAGAAGTCCCATATAAGCCAGGAAATCTGATATGAAGATAGAATTAATTCTGAAATCTTCTTTCCTTGTTGTAGGTTGGATGAATAAGGAATCCTTGTAAGAAAAAAAATTCTGAAACATTTATGAATCCTTGCCACACTTGTAAACTTTATTGCAGCTCATTAAAGATCCTTTAGAGGTAGGAGATCCCCAAAACAAGTTGCATGTCCTTTTAGGAAAAGGATCCTTGCCAAATAGAAAGTCCACAAGTCAAAAGGAAGTAAATAACAAAATTCATACAGCCTCTGTTGACTAGTATGGTGATGCCTTCCTGACCTTCGATTGACCTGAAAGTTTAACCCAAGGCAGTACAACATGTCAGGAGACTCCCCATAAAATTTCAGCCCGATCCAACAGTCAGATTAAGAATTATGACTGCTGCCATAAAACTGGATTTGACCTTACCTGGATCGTATCACAAGTAAGTCATAATAACCCTAAGATTAAGAAGACAATAATAGAAATCCAAAAATTACTATCCTAGATATGCTAGAATCAGATTTGGCACCCCTAAAAAATCCAAAATAGACTAGAAAATCTGATTTGTTGTGGAGACCTCACTCTAGAGGACGTGATGATGTTAGAAGAAGGTTATGCTGCATTAAGCTCGTGGTGGGGGGGGCGGCTCTTCGAAACAACCTCCTCTCAACATCGATTTAAATGCCCCAAAGCAAGAGCTTACCCCTCAGTTGGAATCGGCTAACGGATGAGATTCGGTGGTGGCAAGCTGAAATTCTGGAGTTGGAGCAAGAACGACCAAGAATCGTCGAAGCTTTTCTCCTAAGATAGTGGATTGTCTTCCTATTTACTCTTTCTCAATGTAGGCTAGAGTAACTTCTTTCAAAGCCTGGCCTTTCTGCCCCAAGGCAAGCATTCCACGCAAGCTAAGTAGCTTTAGATCTTGACCGTTTTGCAAGGGATCTGGAAAGTTGAATCTTGAGTTTTTAACCCGAGCCCCCTTTCAAGCTGATTGGATTGATTGCCTATGCTTCCTTCCTTGCCGCCTCTCACCATTCCGATAAGAAAAGATCATTGAAATACAAATAATAAAAGAAGAGAAGTAGCTGCCTCTACTGGACTATTGGACTATCTACATCAAGCCCTATTACAGTAGAATAAAAAAAAGGAAAAGAAACTAATGCTACTACCGATAGCAAGGAATGAGACTACTACTAGCGGTACCAAGCCAAGGTTGAAATGGGAATCACGGGCCCCGAGACTTTGATCAAGCTGAAGGAGGAGCAGCTTGAATAAGGCTTCCATAGGAGTTTGAAATTCAGTGGAATTAATTCTAAAGTTTTCTTGCTTTGTTCTGCTTGGTTTCCTTGTTTTGCATGAACAATTAATAAAGAAAATCTCTCTTTTATACATGCCAATTTAGTTTCATTCTTAGACTAGGAGAATCATTAATTAATCCTTCCTAACTTAGAAAATCAGATCTGACAATCCTTTGATGCACACGAATTTGGCTCTTCTTGGACTTGGATTAGATGAATTAGAGGTCGTCGTTCATGCTCCCTAGGTCCCCAGCTTCTCTAGGTTCATTTTGCTCCATATGTTCTAAACATGCCTATTTAATGCATCTTTATGCTTCTTTGCCCTTTCTCTTGTAAATGGCCCACTTGATACCTCCAATGAAACTTTAGCACGATTAAGCTTAGTGTTGGGTTGATCTGCATCAAGTTTGTTGACAAAAAGACAGATGCGGGTGAAGATGTCTATGATTTTGCATATGTTGGCCAAGGAATCAGGTTTGGATCAAATAGGGATAGGAGGAATTTGAATTTTCATGGCATGGGGAATTATGAAGATGTGGATGGGGAGATGGACTCCATTAAATTGGAAATTCTAAATTTCTAAAGTAAAACGACCCCGAGGCTTATTTAGAGTAGGAGAAAAAGGTAGATTCAAATTTTTTTATTACCATAGCTATTCTCAAAGAAAATAAGGTGAAATTTATGGTCATTGAATTTACGGAATATGCATTGATTTGGTGGGATCAGATTGTAATTAGCAAGAGGAGGGATTGGGAGCGACCCGTTCAGACTTTTGGGGAGATCAAAGTCTTAATGAGTAAATGATTTAAGTCAAACCACTATTATAAAGACTTATATCTGAAGTATTGGTTTCCCTAACGAATCTAGTGAGGTTTCGGTTTTATGGTCGGTGGCTAGCCTGTAGCCATCTGTTGTTTTATGTTTCTGTTATCATTGTAAATTTGGGGTATGCCCCTTATAATGTTTGTATCTTCTTCTTTTAATACATACGTCAACTTACCAAAAAAAAGACTTATATCTGAAGCAATAAGGTCTGAATCAGGGTTCTAATTCAGTTGATGAATATCATAAAAAAATGGAGGTAACAATGATTCAGGTCAATGTTGTTGAGAATAAAGAAGCCATCATGACTATATTTCTTAATGGGTCGAATCGAGACATCGCCAATGTTGTTGAGCTATTACACCATATGGAGCTCTATACATGATTACAAAAGGTGGTGAGATGACTTAAAAGGAAGGGACATGTTCGGCCAACGTTTAATTCGGGTTCCTCATCATCTTGGGAGCTGAATCAGAGGAGAGAGTGATGCGAACGTTGTGATCACATGGTCACGCAACCCGCACGCAAAGACACCAATTCCCGGAAAACCAAGTAAATCAGGTTTGATAGGAGTGTGATACAAAAATAACTTGTACCTAGGCACCAACACTATTGGAAACGAAGACCCCCACCCAACGAATATTGATTCGTGAACGAGAAGTATAAGGATGATGCCACGAAGATAGTTGTTCTTTGATAAGTCGTTTTCAGTTCTTTAGAGAACCAAGGAAGGGAGATTATCCCACCAACACACAATAAGTGCAGCAAAGAAGTTTATTTATCTGAAAATTGCGTAACCTTACATGTTTGGTTATGCCTTTATTTATACTGACTCTAGACTTAAAGAAACCCTAATGGACCCCCCTTAGGTGGACTTATATGAAGCCCACTTACAATTGACCCAAATAAAAAATAATAACCCAAAAACTAAGAAGAAAATAATAAAAATCCAAAAATTATCATGTTAAATATGTTAGAATCAGATTTGTTACCCTTAAGAAGATTTAAATAAACTTGTAATTTCAACTGCACCATAAGGAAAAACATTAGAAACAACAAAGGGTCCAATCCTACGAGAGCGCAACTTTCTAGGAAAAAGTTTCAAACGTGAATGATAAAGAAGAACTTTGTCTCCAACATTAAACTCTTTTTTTGTAATCATTTGGTCATGGAGACTCTTAGTCTTTTCTTTATAAATAATTGCATTCTCATAAGCATCATTTTGTATTTCTTCCAACATAATTCCAATCTTTTTATGCACCAAAAGGATAGGTGCCACCCATTCACTGTTCGTGATGAGGTAAATGACTCCTGCATCATGGTGGACAATTTGCAAAGCTTGCAAATCCAATGCTGAGTCATGCATGTTTTGGGGAACACATATATGCCTCTCCATCTCTTCTATCTTGGTAAAATCATAGCCATAGCTCAAAGCTACGCTTAATCCATC
>Ga0325404_1002090_pt1 | contig 21296 bp, 15 predicted proteins | sample PopdelMetagenome_18_FD_205664 | JGI IMG/M metagenome (GOLD analysis project Ga0325404, IMG submission 205664) | Populus deltoides microbial communities from Bellville, Georgia, United States - Xylem-Control-R1 | ecosystem: Host-associated > Plants > Phyllosphere > Stem > Wood/Secondary xylem...
CCAAAGCTCTATTTATGTAATAATACTCTAAGAAATTCATAAAAAATCAAAAAGAGAAATAAATCAAAAGGTGGGATTGACATTAGCTTATGTAGCTATTTAAATGTTTGAGCCATAAGAAAATGCTATGAAAATAAAGGATTAAAATAGAAAATTTACTTTAATAACCAAAATGTAACACCTCTAAATACTAAGGGACTAGAATAGATTTCACCCATTACTTGAACTGGAAGTAAGCCTTGGCCAACACGCAGACGCAGACATACGTGCTCTCGTCAATAACTGTTATTCTTCTAAAATGACTGTAATATCCTTAATTTTTTGACAAAACGATGTCTTTTAAAGCTGCTTTGACCAAAACAATTGACTTTAATAGCCCCATTTCAGTAATTGAGCAAGTTCAGAATCCAAATCCCACGAGGAGAAGATGACCGCCTCTTGCCATTGCCAATCCGAGTTAGTAACGGTCTTGTTGCCGCAATAAATACCCTCCCTCCCTCCCTCCCACTCTCTCTCTCTCTCATTTCTCATTTCTCATTTCTCATCAAATCTTTAAAGAGAGCTTATCTTCCTTTACATAAGAATCTCGGTTCGGTTCTGTCAATTCTTGTTGACAAAGAGAAGAAAATGATAGAGGAGGAGGAGGAACAAGATCAATTGTCAATGTCAGTAGATCATCAAGAGTATATCGTGGAGGATGCTAGTTCAGAAACCGACGAGTCGTCTGATCCACGACCTGATGCTGCCGCTGATCAATTCAAGAATTTTACTCGAAATGGAATGATCAAGATTGGAGAAGAATCCAGCCAATATGAATCAGTGAAGAGGAGGTTTCTTGCGGGCATGAAACAATATGCCAGGGACACAGATGTTGTTGCCTTACACAAGATTTCGGGTTCTACTCTGGCGGTGCAGGCTCGGTTCGCTGCGTTTAGGGTTTATGAAGGGGCCGTTTTAAAGAAGAGTGAAGGGAAATGGCAAGGAGAAGGAGAAGGGGAAGGGGAAGGGGAAGGGGTTGCAAATATAATGTATGGTTGGTACGGTGGTTCAAAGGAGGAAATTACTCAAATAATTTCTCATGGGTTTAGTCGGTGTAATGGTCAATCACATGGTGTTGGTGTTTATTTGTCTCCTACCAATTTTCTCCTTGATGGGTATGTTTCTTTTCTTTTTAAATTAGTTTGAATATACTACCACTTATTTTTCACTATAGGAAAATTAATGCTAATTTAGGACAGAACCCATACATGTTTTAGTGTTTTTGATATTGCGGGTAGTGTTAGTTTAGTGATAATGCATCGCGCGCGCGTGTTTCACGTTGGAAATCATTTATTAAATTCATGTAGAAAGTAATTGATGATCTTGTACTAAAGGGAGAAAATGTTGAAAAGGAATTGAACTCCGAGCTTGGAAGTTGGCATTCGGTGTTAAACAGTTAGTGTATAAAGTAAAATTTGATGCTGATGAATTTTGGTGGTAGTGTTTGGAGCGAATGTGGATTGTTCCGTGTTAGTGAATGCAGCGCGCATCCTTCTTCTCCTCGCATTCATATGAATAGTTTTTATTTGCTAATATTTAAAAGTTGCTCAATTATGTATTACTGCAGGCTGGCATCTTCAAGTGCTGATGAAAATGGGATAAGGCATATGTTGTTATGTAACGTTTTAATGGGGAAGATGGAAGTGATTCCTGCGGGTTCCAAGCAAACGTATCCAAGTTCGGAGGAGTTTGACACCGGTGTTGACAATCTTGAAGCACCAAGAAGATTGGTTGTGTGGAGTGCTTTCATGAATTCTCACATTTTCCCTATTCACATAGTGAGTTTTAAGGTCCCTTCTTTCCATGTTTTGCTAAGAAATCAGATCAGTGAACTGAAAAAACACGGTCCTATTAGTGTTGCTGCTCTATTTCCTGTACTGGTAAAGTTCTTGGGTCCTACCAAGAAGGCTTTGATGGCAAAAATCTTTGATGACTTACGCAAATGTAAGATTACCCGACTGCAGCTGGTCAAGAGTCTGAGGCGGGTTGTTGGGGACGACCAGCTGTTGATTGCGATCATTGAGTCATACCGAGACAAGCTAGCGGTAAGAAAGCATCAAGCAGTACAAGTGGGGCACAGGCAGCAGCTTATATAAGAGGGAAAATGTTCTGATAAGCAAGATGGTGCTCGGTGTACATTCAGATTTCATGATACCATGATTTTACTGGTGGCATATTATTGTCAGTTTTTTGCACAAACTAGAAGTTTGCTTGTTATCTCTTCTGCATTGTTTTGTTTTGTATAGCTGGTTTGTATTCATTTGTTTTTGTGCTGTTGGGTATTTTTCCATACTTTGTAGCAGGATATTCCTGTTGTAGTTGATTTTTGACTAATGGAATGAAATCATTAATTCATCAGGAAAGAAAGATGGAAAATGGCATAGCTGACTGATGGTGTTCTTCTCTAGAATATGACATTAGGTTTTATTATCACTTCTTTCTGAAACCAGAAAGCGAAACATGAACTTTGGAGTATTTGTTTCTTTGTATTTATGTTCAACATTAATCTAAAGTAATTCAAGTCTAATGGAAATTCATGCAGGTATTTGGGTGAAGAGTATTTGTTTCCTTGGATTTATGTTAAGCGTCAATTACTCTCTGCCAAATTTATTATTCTCCCAATTTATTGATGACCAGTTCAACATTAAGCTAGAGAGATTCAAGTCCAATGAATATTTAGTTCGAATTAATGGAAGATTATTTCAAGTAGCTGATGGCTGATGCTGTTATTTTGAATCCGAGTATATATGCATGTGTTCTGTTGTTAAAAAACATGAAGCCAAGCTAGTTGCAACGGTGTGGCTTCTTGCGAGCTTGAGAAATCTATTGTTAGGATTGGTGTTCTGAGGTATTAAGAATTGAGAAACCAATCGAGAGATAAAGAGTGATGGAAATTGGGAGAATACAAATGTGATTGTTAGCGGTATGTTAAATGATTAATTGTGTGTTTTTGTGCAGTCTACATAAAAAAAAGTCAAAGTCATCTCCAAATCAAACACCGCCTTTGCTAATGCGCGTTGTAAAATGATTTTGTAAAAATATCTGTAATTAAAAATATATTAAAATAATATTTTTTAGATTATTTATTTATTTTTTATAATAACATAGTATATTAAAATCATCAAAAATCATATAAAAATATTAATTTAATTTTTTTTAAATAAAAAATACTTTAAAAATAAAGTTGAAACACGCTGTCAGACCTCCATTCTTTTTTATTTCTAAAATGAAATGGAATTGGGATATGAATTTAAATTCAAATGATTCAAACATGACTATTGTTTGGTTTTTTTTACATCTTGCTTGGAACTAAATTACATGTGAAACTTGAATTCAATTAATAATTTATTATAATTTTTATATTTAAAATAAAATACTATATTACAAAATTAAATTCAACTATACTATATATTTAGAATAATTATGGAAATGAACTAAATGAAAATTTTTAATTATTTTACCCTTAAATCATTTTTGTTTGAAAAACCGTTTGATAAGCATATTACAAAATAGAAGCTTAGTCTATCAAAAAATTTTATTTCTAAAATGAATAGAATTGGAATAGGAATTTAAATTTGTCCCTTCCTTTTTTATTTAATTTTATTTTCTTGGAACATAAAAAATGAAAATAATAAAGACATGTCTCTTGTATTTTTTATTTTAAAATAACATAAATTTATTTCAAAACTATCTTGAAAATATATTTTTTTATTTCTTCAACTAAAAACATTTTATTTTTTTCTTTCCTGAAACATCAATTAAAAAAAAACGAAGTTAAAATATAATTTTTATAAAATTAAAGTAGATAAGAATTTCATTTTTAGGAATCTAAGTATAAAAAAACTAAACTCTTTTTTTCAATTGAGGAAACTTTCCACCCTTTAGAGATTGTATTAATTCAGAGAGAAAAAAAATTGAGCCAAAGTGAAAAGTAAAACTATTTTTTTTTTCTCAATTTGTTTTGGGTTAAGTTGAATTTTTTTGACAAAAAGAAAAAAGAAAAACTAAATGTATTACGTTCCAGTCCCGCCATCCTTACCTACTTTTTAAAAATATAGTTAAACATTACCAGAAGTTAGTCCTCTGCAAAAACTCGACCAATGATTTTGCCTCGAAACCTTATATCCTTATCCCAAACAAAGCAAGCCCATGCTCGCATCATTGTCTCCGGTCTCGCAGGCAAAGCATCCCTTATGGGTCATCTCCTTTCTTTCCTTGCTATATTCCCTTCCAGCATTTTTGAGTACTCCCTCTCAATTTACCGTACAATAAAAAATCCAAACGTTTTTGCCTCCAATAACATGATTCGGTGCTTTGCCAAGAGCGACTCGCCTCTACAATCACTTGCTCTTTACTCTAGTGTCTTAAGAAACTGTGTAAGACCCAATAACTATAGTTTTACTTTTCTCTTGCAAGCTTGTAGTAAGGGTTTGGGTTTGGATGAAGGGGTTCAAGTTCATGGGCATGTGCTTAAACTTGGTTTTGGTGAGGATGTTTATGTGAGAAATGCATTGATCCATTTATATTCTTCTTGTTGTAGAACTGAGAGTTCAAAACAAGTGTTTGATGAAAGTCCGCATCATTGTGACGTTGTTACTTGGAATGCAATGTTGGCTGGTTTTGCAAGAGACGGGCAGGTTAGTGTTGTACAGAAATTGTTTGATGAAATGCCTGAAAGAGATGTCATTTCGTGGAATACGATGCTTATGGCCTATGTTCATAACGGGAAGCTTGGAGAAGCCTTAGAGTGTTTTAAGAGGATGAGAGAGAGTGGGTTAGTACCAGATGAGGCCACGTTGGTGACAATGCTCTCAGCATCAGCACAATTAAGTTTGCTTGAACATGGTCAGTCGATTCATTCGATTATAGATTCTTTGAGTCTCCCAATGACTATTAGCATCGGTACTGCGCTTCTGGACATGTATGCAAAATGTGGATGCATTGAACAGTCTAGGCTTTTGTTTGAAAACATGCCTCGAAGAGATGTTTCTACATGGAATGTTATGATTTGTGGATTGGCCTCGCATGGACTTGGAAAGGATGCTCTCACACTCTTTGAGAGGTTCTTAAATGAAGGACTTCATCCCATGAATGTAACCTTTGTGGGGGTTCTTAATGCTTGTAGTCGAGCAGGTTTGGTTAATGAGGGCAGACATTATTTTCAGATGATGACAGATAGCTATGGCATTGAGCCGGAGATGGAGCATTATGGCTGCATGGTTGATCTCTTAGGACGAGCTGGTTTAGTATTTGAGGCTATCAAAGTGATTGAGAGCATGGCTATCTCACCAGACCCGGTGTTGTGGGCAATGGTTCTGTGTGCTTGTAGGATTCATGGATTAGCAGAATTGGGTGAAAAAATTGGGAATAGACTAATAGAACTGGACCCAACCTATGATGGACATTATGTTCAATTAGCTAGTATTTATGCCAATTCCAGGAAATGGGAAGATGTAGTTAGAGTTCGAAGATTGATGGCTGAGAGAAACACTAGTAAAGTTGCAGGTTGGAGCTTGATAGAAGCCCGAGGAAAAGTACATCGATTTGTTGCAGGGTATAGAGAGCATGAGCAGTCTCTAGAGATACAAAAGATGCTTGAAATAATTGAAACTCGGCTAGCAGCAGCTGGCTATGTTCCCAACGTTTCATCTGTCTTACATGATATTGGAGAGGAAGAAAAGGAGAATGCAATTAAGGTGCACAGTGAGAGGTTAGCTATTGCATTTGGTCTTCTGGTTACAGGGCCTGGAAGTTGCATTCGGATTGTGAAGAACCTGAGGGTTTGTTGGGATTGTCATGAGGTGACCAAGATGATATCAAGAGTGTTTGGAAGGGAGATAATTGTAAGGGATGGGAGCAGATTTCATCATTTTAAGGAAGGGAAATGCTCATGTCTAGATTATTGGTAGAGTAAAAGTATTCGTTGTTAGTTTGTTTTCTTTCATTAGATCTTTGCTGGAAGTTTCCAGCTTAATCTCTGTGTGGCAGGTAATAAGGATGAACGAACCTTTCTTCTTTGCTTTTTTGTTGTAACATCCATTTTGCTACGCAAGTCACTGCTAGCTGATCCGTCACTCTGCCTCTGTTTGATTTGACTATTGCCAGGTGCAGCGTAGCTGGACCCAATTCTGGGAAAATTGCAAAGCTGCAAATGCATGAACTTCCAGCATAAAAGTAGCTACCCTATTTATAGCATGGAATGAAAGGAGTTGTCTTGTTAGCAATGTAAAGGTTAGGGTTTTCACGTTGGTGTACCATCCTGGTGCTATCATGATTTATCTTGGCTGTCTTGTTGACAGGCCATCCTATTTATACCTTCATAAAGAAATTTCATTTGGACTGTTAGCAGCATCATTTTTTGTTATGTTTCTTCCGATGCGTAATGCTCGTTACATAATGATGGGGCAGCAAATTTTCCAATTTTACCAATGCCTGCCATATACCACCCACAAACTTTCTGCATAATGCAGTAGTAAGCCTTACTAACCCTGGAACAGGCTATTTCGTAATGATTTTGCGAAATCTTATTTCTGAAGTAGCCTATATTATAAATAGAATACCTGTATTTTATCTTAATGTCAAAAGAGAGGAAACCCATGAAGAGAGTTTTGCCATTCTCATTCAAGATAGTGCTGACTTTTGTATTATTTTTGGTGCTAGAATGATCAGCAATAGATCATGTAGCAAATTATCTTTAGAAGATTCTTTTACATAGTTGCAATCATCTCTTAGCTTGCATTTTAAACAGAGCTATAATTATTGCTCATTAGAATTTAATTAGATTAGCCCATAGCTGTTTGTATGCAGAAGTATGTTTACTGGCTTGAATTTGATTCAAGTGTATTGGCAAGTTGTTTGATCAGACATTTCCATAAGGTAACGATTGTAGATAATCTGTGTTATTTTAGATTCATTAGCTATTTTTGTTACTTCTGTGTTCTGAGTTAAAAACAAAGTACTAACAATTTTCCAACGGAGAGTACTTTTGGCACAACTTCATCAAGTTCTTTTGTGAATTAAATGACTAAATACTCTCTTTTTCAGCTGATTTGGTAATTGCATTGATTCTGACCAGTATTGTTCACCATTCATTTCTGTTCAAGTTCCAGTTAGATATCAGAGTTAACAATAGAGGTATATGACATGCAGATTTTGGGGTTTCTGCACAGTTAACAGGAACAATATCTAGGAGAAATGTACTGCATCGTATTAATCTAAGCTTTGTTCTTCAACTAGTATAGAGTGTCGCTTATTGGAATGTGCCTTGTGGATTTTCTGTTTATCATTTATTGTTAGGTTTCCTGTTTCAGGATCTATTCCTCACTAAACACGTAATATGCACATGTTTGTTTTTTGTCTGTTAAACTATTGTGAAGGAAGAGCAAATAATTGCTATTGCAGAATAGTGGATCAGCAGAAACTGTTGTTGGAGTTCATAGAAAATGATAATAGATCACAATTCATTTGTTAAATTAAAACAATTTAAATCTATGTTCAACTCATAGAAAATTAAAATAAATAAACAAATGAACCCCTTATCTGATTGAAAAATAAACTTTCATTTTTATTGCTTTCTGTAGTGGCCTTTTATCTTGGACCAAGAGAGAAACTATTTAGAAGATGGAGACATCACCATTAAATCCTCTAGGAACGAGTGGTGTGGTTTCCCTTGTGGTTATCATTCCTAGTTGGCTCATCTGCAATGGCCATTTTGGGCCACAGACCTGTTGACTGTCCTTTTATTTTCCGAAGTTTTCTAATTCAAGTTGGTAGCAGTTGTTGGATGACTGGAATTTATCTTCCTTTTCTGATATATTCATTTAACCATTTCTTTTTTCTCTTTTGCAATTTGAGTTCGTAGGATTCTTTGGATGACTGGAACTCATCATCTTCTGATATTTATCATTTAACTATTTTTGCTTTGTGCTGGCATTCGATTATGAATGAAAAATTTGTTCAGCAATGTGCTAATTCGGTTAACAAATACAGAATTTTGTAGGAACACCATTGTGGACAGCTCCGGAGGTGATTCAGAATTCAGAAGGATACAATGAGAAGGTACTGTTCAAGACTTGGAGACTTTTTTTCATTTAAATTATAAACAGTGTTGAGAGTGGTTTGTTTGTTCAGTGATTGTAACAGCATTTGTTATTTATGTTCAAAACAGTCATCCATGTTGAAAAAGATGATGCAATTTGTTGGCTGTAAGATGTAAATTCTCTCTTTTAAATAAGATTTCAGTGAAGATTTATAATTAGAATGAACAAGTGCTTCTTTAGTATCACGTGGATGTGTATGTGTAAAAAATCCAAGTAAATCGAGTTGCTTTTGACGTCTGGTTCACATAAACAACCAAGCTCATTCATTTGTGAAAGCATTTAATTCTCGTTGTGCTAATTACTGAACCTGAAAAGAGAGTTTTAATGCTATGGTGTGCTATGACCTTGTTAAAGAAGGCAAAAAAATCTAATAAGATTTGCTACAGCTTGCTACTCTGCAGTCAAAACGGTGGTCCTAACCAGTCAGTCTATAATCTCTAGCATCAAGAGATCACTTGGTAGGGAATGGATGATTTGAATGAGGCATATTCACGGACTGGCTGGCGAATCGATAATCATTGAAAAAAAGATAAAGCAAAAGTACACAGAAATCATAACTACGAGGACAGAAAAAACAAAAATGAGCAATAAAAATAGGACAACAATCCTCTTCTCTTGCTTTTGATCCCTTTCAAGTCTTCAAACATGGACAGAAAGACAATCTACAAATAGCTTCTGCTAAAAGTTTGTAGAGGAATATGGAAACAGGTGTTACATTAATAACTCTCAGAATTTACATGAGCATCTTCTCTGTTTAATGCTATCTTATCAATTAAACTTCTACTGGCAGTTACATTACTATGAAGAGAATCAGAAATTAGCAGCTACGAGCATGAATTAATAAATTGAGAAGTGTTAACTAAAGAAATAGAAAAAAGACGACTGGAAATCTCCAAGCGCAGCTTCCTTGGATGTCACCAGCCAGCCCTCCTCTTGAGAGAAAGAAATGAGAAAAAAATGGTATCAGCGGTAACGCTCCATGTGGAAAGGATTTGAAATCATCTGAATCTCATTTTCTTGAATCGAGCTTGTAGGGTCTGCTTCTAGCTGCATTTGCAAAAATGACCCTGAGCAATTGGTAAGGCTGGAATCAGAAACTCCACGTTCAAGATAGTAATCAATAGCATCAGCAGTGAAGGATGGATCAATAGTTGGTGTAGCCTCAACCCAATAAGCGCTAGCCTCTGCTGTTTCCCGAGTTGCTGGAAAGCCATCTTCCTCGTCACAGTAACCACTCAAATCTAGCAGCCCAAAAATTTCTGGATGGAAATCATCAACGTCACTTGGCTGCAAGTTCTCTGCAGGATCTAATATGAATACAGTTGGTGGTGCAGCATTGCAAGTGGATGTAATACCTGAATCAGCATCCATCAGATCATATTCAAGCACAGCTGATGGTTCACAATAAAAAGACTCGAAATTGTCGGGTTGCACGCCATTATCAAAGACTGGTTCAAGCTCCAAGTGCAGCTGCTGGTTTTCCACTTGAGATACGATTTTTTCTGCCCCGTTGAAACCCATGATTTGTTGCTTCTGGGCGTCTTCTTCAACCCAGGGCTTTTGAAACATGGTGTTTGTTGCACCATCAAGACCGTCAGCATACCTCTTCCTCTTTTTTGTGGTTGTGCTTGTTGTTTGTACTTTCTCGGAGGCGTGGACTTCTTTCCTTTTCAATTGACACAAGACAGTTTGTTCGGAAAGAGATGGCAGACTATACTCAAACATGAACCAGGAGCCGTTTTGGTCAGATTTAGGATTATGGTAAGTGAATAGCTTTTTGATGGCTGCGACTTGGCAAGTGTGGTCGATAGAGACATTGAAAGGAGGGTGTTTGCACTCCTGGTGCCATGTTCCAGGACCACGGCAGATTTTGCGGACAAAGTTCTTGCCTTTCTTAGTGAGGTGTGTGAAGAAGAAGAGATCCTCGCCATGGCGTTTGGGGAAGGAGTCCCAGATTTGCCAAGGTTCTCTGGCTTGGTCGCCAAAGAGGGGGCAATCTCTAACCGGAACATTGATGACGGTGAAGAGATCAGGGTCAGTGATTTTTTTATAAAGATAGAATCGAACCAGTTCTTGATCATCGGGGTGGAATCGATAACCATGAGGCATTTGTGGGGTTATCGTTTCTGGGTTTTGTAATATCGACATGGCCATTCTGCCAAAGCTAAGATCGTGTATTTGAATTACATGAAGAAAAGGAATTGATGAGGATCGGATTCAAACGAAAGAGAGAAACTTTATCGATGAATAGAGGATGGATGAACAGGGAAAACCAGCGTGCTTGAAGATTTGAAAGACAGAGGCAAGGCTACTTACTTCCTTTCTTGATGATCAAGAAAGAAAGAAAGCATAATTGGTCGCAATAGGGAGGGAGAGAAGAGATTATAAAACCCTAAAAATTTGCAGAAAGAAAAACGGAAACGCGTAATTGAAAAGCGAAGCCCATGAATTGAAATCTATACAAGAAAAAACGGTTTGTTTGTTGAGGCGGAGGCGGTGGCGGTTCAACGGTAACTAAATTTCGAAATTTTTTTTATTAATGTGTTGTTGCTGACGTGGAAAAGGTGTTATGGAGGCAAACGTAGTACGGTAACGTACTAAAGTACACATACCAAGTTACTAGAATAGAAGCTTGATAAAGGGGGTTGGATTGGATGATGATCATGGATGGCTGGGGACTTCGGGTCTTTCACATTTGTGGGCTCCATTAAAAACTTTTTTGTGGGTCCCAGTAAGTGGAATTGCCTTTTGTCCTGGATTTGATGGTATCAGGATTTAATGACTCTCTTGCCGTGCCGTGATTGATTGCTAGGGTAGGGTTTGTTGTTCTTGCAATCAATTGGTAGTCATTGGTAAGAACCTTGTGAACTTAATGGGTCTTGCTGTCTCCTTTACTTGCTTGTAGTTCATACTATTGTTGTTTGCTTAGGCATACGTTGTGTGGAGTAAGTAAGAATTTGTGTTAGAAATTAAGTGTGGAATTGAATTGGTTTTGATGTAGAAGAATTAGGTCTCGAGTCGGATTCGATGCCGTGAAGGGTTAATTATGAACCAGAGAGGTTTAAAGGGAGTGCTCTGTAATTTTGGACACAGATTGGGTTAACTTGTGCTGCTTTAGTTTATTTATACTGGAACTGTTTGATGAAATGCCAGAGAGTGCAGGAGAGAGTGGATTTTGGTTTCCCTTCAATTCCAACTACACAGGTGACTCCTTTTCTTTCTTTTGTTTTTTTTTTTCTTTTTAAAATTTTTTTGAATGAATTGCAAGAAAGTATTTCTAATGTGCTACTCATCTTCTCAGTGGTGCTTATCTTCAGGTTTTTGGTGGCGTATGTGTGTTGTTCTGTTTATTACCTCTAGACAGGCAGCAGTGGTGATTATTTTGATTGTTTCATTGTTGGGCAGCAGGTAATTGTCAAAGTCTATTTCATCAATTGGGCGCATTAGTTGGAATGCAAACCAGGGAACAGAATAGCATTGCCAAAGTTTGCTCATATTCAAGAAACCAATGCGTATATTCAGAATTTTAGATGCTGATGGAAAAGAATGGCGCTTTCATAAGATGAAGTTTGAAGAGGAAAAGCTCTCATCAAGGGGAGCATCTTTTTTTGGCGAAAGAACCACAATATGTTTGGACGATTGACAAGTTTTCAGCTCTGGAGGATCTGTTTTTGCATAAGATTTAATGGTACGTATGCATTCGAATTTGGATGGATTAGATCTATATTATCACTTGAATAAGATTTAATGGCACCCTCCCCTCTCTTTCTAATTAACATATCAGAGTGCCATTATATTACTAGCTGAGATCTGATAACATGATGATCCTAAGAATTTTGCTCGAGGCTGATGTTTTTTTTAAATATCATCTTGTACTGAATCCAGGAGGCTCATACTTTGTCGCAAGGGGACGCTCAAGGACAACAGGAACACACCTAGCTCTTCTTCTCGCATTAGGGATGATTCCGAAGCTGTTCAAGCCAGGAAGAAAGTGTACGTGAAATGTGAAAGTATATGATGACTACACACAGTTCATCCCCGACCGTCCTACATTTCCATCAAATAATTCAAATCTATTATCGAGTTGAGTTTGATAATTCAGTTTCAAAATCCCAGAAAGCATATCATCAGGTGATAGTTAATCAGGATAATGTCAAGGACCATGAAAGAACAATAATCCAAAGCTCACCTGCAGGAGCGTCCATGGCTCGATCCACCTCCACTTGGACAAGTTAAACTCAGATTTATAATCACCTAAATTTCAGAAGCAAATACAAAACGTAAGAACATGAACCCTGAGACTAAGGCCATCTAGTCTATCATGCCTAAATGCATGTCCTACGCATCCTTGTCAGCCTCCATGTCTGAGATGGAGCCGATCATCTCCAAGGAAATACCCTAACCAGGCATCTCATGTTCCTCAAACAACCTGTCGTACGTGGTGAGAGCTCAATGTATATATAATATATTAATTCCTTAATTAGAAAAAGGATATATATATATAGAAATCTAAAAGTACAAGAGATGAAAAATGATTTACTCTCTCTTGATAATGATTATGCTGTTCTTTCTCTTTATTTCCCTTTTCCCCTCAATATTTTTCTCCAGTCCTAATTTGATGTTATTGCACGGTGAGATCTATGCTCCAATTCGAAATCGAAAGACTAAGTATGTTAAGATATTAATGTATACATTGCTTGAGTTATTGAAATTGCTTGAATAATTGTTTTGAATTTAAGTCTCAAGATTTTAAAGTGATCATAGTTCTACAAGAGACTGCTGTTTTGTTTAAATAAATAAATAAATAAAATGGTAACCAAAGTCATGTACGAGGGATTAAGATCGTCGAGTTGTATAGAACACGTGTGGGATGCTTGAACAAAAATATTTTTCAATTAAAATAATATATTTTTTTATTTTTTTATATATCAACAACACATTAAAATCATAAAAAAATACTTTTTTTAAATAAAATAGATTTTAAAAAATATATTAAACCACAAAAACAAACAAAAATGAATTCAAAGTTCAAAAGAGTTTTTGATGGTATTATAATTAAAGCAAGATAATCAATGAAATATATTAATTAAGGAAGAGAACATGTAGGGAATCAAAAGGATGGCTTTTTACCACCGTTGGATATGGAAGAAATCAATGATTAAAAAATTGTGTGTTTTCCTACGAATGGAGGATTTTTTTTATCCATACTTTCCAAGTGAGTGTGTGTAACTGTGTATATAAACTCAGGGGTAATTAAGATAATGTGTATATCAACTTCTTCTTCTTTTATGGAAGAACTCGTCTTAGTAAAAAAAATAATTATTATAGATATTAAACTTGGCTCGATTTAATTAAATAAATTAATATAATAAAATCATCATGATTCTAAATTTAACTCAGAATTTTAATTTTAAATGATTTTATATTGATTTAGCCAGATAAAAAATTTGGAAAATTAAAAAAATATATAAAAAAATATCATTTTAAAAATAAATAATAAATTTATATTAACATGATGGCTAAGAGATTCATCTAATAGTGTTTAAATAATAAATTTAGATTAACATCATGATCAAATGATTTTTTTTAAATTTTTAACATTAAAATATTAAAAAAATACAAAAAAAAACTTTAATCTAATATTTTTTAAAAAAAATATATTTTTAAATAATATCTAAAAATAAAAACTACTGTATTGCCAAATAAATTCTAAAAATTCAATCGACACAAGGTTTTTTTCCGATTAGATTCCGAATCGGTCAGACAACTATTATTTTGACCTTATTTAATAGACAACAAGGTCATTTGGGTAATTTAATCACTAGGAAAAGGCATGGCTGCCTCTTGGCCCTTGCAGTTCCTGCTCCTATTTGGGATCACAACAGAAAGAAAGAAACCGTGGCACAAAAGCTTTACTTTTATAACGGTCCACCTGCCGTTATAAATATCTCTCTCTCTCTCTCTCTCTCATTCCATCTCTACTCACAAAGAAAAACCCTTCTCTCCCTTCCCAAAACCATAAAAGAATTACGATGGAAGAGCAAGATGATCAAGTGTCAATGACAGTAGAAGATTCCGACGGAGGAGAAGCTATTTTGGAGGACTCAGCTGGTTCTGAAACCGACGATCAACTCGCGCATTTCGCTGGACTGTTGAAGATTAGAGAAGAAACAAGGGAGTATGATGGAGTGAAGAAGACTTTTCTAACGGGAATGAAAGGGCATGCTAAAGACACACAGGTTGTTGCCATTTACAAGAACTCTGCTTCTACTTCGCCGATGAAGGCTAGGTTTGCTGCGTTTCAAGCTTTTGAACAGGTCGTTTCGCAAAAGAATGGAGGCCAAGGAAATGCAAATGTTAAGTATGCGTGGTATAGTGGGTCGAAGGAGGAAATTTCTCAGATCATTTTTCATGGTTTTGGTTGGTGTAATGGTCAATCACATGGCGTTGGTGTTTATTTGTCTCCTACTAGTTTTCTTCTTGATGGGTATGTTTTTCCTTTTTTTTTAAGTACTAATGATTCTTTACTAAATGGTAATCAATACAGAGACTATATTTGCTTTGCTGTTCTTGTTAATCACTAGTGCTAATTGTTTGTTCAAGAATGGAGATTGAAAATTTGTGGATTTCTGGGTCAATTTGATGTTCTGGATATATGCATGTCACTCTTGTTTTGGATAGAAAATATTGAAATATAGTGAAAATATAAGGTGATCAATATGGAAAAGTGATATTTCTTGACTTTATTTCATTTAAATCTTCAAAGGCTGTTGGAGGAAGTGAAATTGGAGTGGATGTGGATCATTATTCCTTGGTAGTGTATGCAGCATGCTTCTTCCTTTACATATCCTTATGCATTTCTGATCCGTGAGTCTTTTACCTTAGCAAATCTGTTTAGGATAAATCCTTTCGGCTCACGAGTTACAGAATTAGTTTTTTTCACTGCAGGTTGGAATCTTCAAGGGCTGATGAAAATGACATGAGGCATATCTTGTTATGTAAAGTGATCATGGGGAAGATGGAAGTGATTCCTGCTGGTTCCAAGCAAAGATATCCAAGTTCAAGGGAATTTGACTCAGGTGTTGACAATCTTGAAGCACCAAGAAGATTGGTTGTCTGGACCACTTTCATGAATTCTCACATTCTTCCTGATTACATCATAAGTTTCAAGGCACCTTCTTCCACTACTTTGCTAATAAATCGGATCAGTGAAATAAGAAACTTGGGTTTTGTAAGTGTCTCTGCTCTACATCACACAATGGTAAAGTTTCTGGGTCCTGCCAAGGGAGCCTTGATTTCCAGAACCTATGACGACTTTGCCAAACGTAAGGTCACTGGAGTGCAACTGTTCCAGGCTGTGAGGCAGATCACTGGGGATGACCAGCTGTTGATTGAGATCTTTAAATCAAGCACAAACAGGCGTGTGAGACGAGCATCAAGGAGAACCTGTGCAGTTCAGGCAGCGGCTGAGCTGAGAAGGAGATAAGCAAGCTAGCATAGTGTTTGATTCAGATTGCATTCTATCAGGATTTTATGGGTGCATCCAAGATTTTCGGTTTTATGCAGGAACTACAAGTTTGCTTGTTAGCTTTTATGTTTTTATTATATAGATATATAGATGTAATTGTGTTCGGTTGTTTTTGTCTTGTTGCTTGGAGTTTTTCCATGCTTTATAGCAGGATGTTCCAGTTGAAGTTGAATTTTGAGTGACAAAGTAACTTCATATATAACAAAAAAGAAACAAAGGGAAGTGCTTCGCTGACATATGGCGTTGTTCTAGTTATTGAAGTTGTTACAAGGTGCAACAGGCTTTATCGTCTCTTCATTCTGAATCCAGAAAGCAAAACATGAAAAGTGCGAGAGTATTTGTTTCCTGAGATTTTTGTTCAAGCGTCTGTGTCAAGAATATCACTCCTTATTGATGACCAGTTCAACAATAAGCTAAAGAGATGCAAAACCTCATGGATTTCTAGCTCTGGTGGTTGATTAATCTAAGAACTGGTTCTTGATGGAGATTCTCTCATATTGCTGACTCCGTTTTTGTAAATCAGAGAAGCAGATTGATTCTTAAAGCATTGAGTCGTGTTACTCTTTTTTTCTCATTAAAAAAGACTAGCTTGAAAAGAAAGGTGGCAGCAGTGAGGAGGTAGTATTGGCAGCTGGACTACAAGTTCCGAATGCGGACAGATATCTAGCCTGGTTATCTGGCTGAAAATAAGTGCTATACAGCACAAGGATCCAAGGTGAATACTAACCACCTGGCCTGTGGTGGTTGCAGAATGGCAAGTCGCTGGCAGAGAGGAGGGATTTTGGGTTTAAATCCTACTGTTGATAAATAAGATGGAAGGCTAGACCAGATGATAATATTGCGAGTTACTAAGTTGTCAATGCGCTACGAAAACGTGCACTTCTGTTTGATTAGTGCATATGGCTCTGAGTCCATGTCCACGCTCTTTTGCATGGAGTGGTAGAAAACTGCAGTGGTGAGCAATTGTGACCTGAACCGAACCCTGAGCTGAGGATTGAGCAAGTTAGCTCAGGAAATGTGGCAGCCCACAAGGATGGAACAAACACTGTTCTCATTTCCATGCCATTTAACGCATCAAGGACTGGATACTGCAGTTCTAGCTCTGGACGATTAATTTTGTCTCGACTGCCTTTTACCTGTTCCAGGAAATAAATTCTATCTTTCAGTAAGCCAATTCCAATTTCCTTGGTACTTTATCTTTCAGGGATTATTATAGTCAAATCACCATTTTATAGCAACATTGGTACTTCTTTTCCGCCTGTCTGGATATTGACATCCATTACTCTGGAACTGAATGGATTTTTTGGAAGATGATACAGGGTTTGATGTTCGCTTCCTTTTTTGAAGAAAAAGATGCTACCTACTTCATGATTCTGGCATCAGAATGAAGTGATGAAAAAGCCTGATTACACCACAAACAACTCTAGTAACATGTTCTAGAAGAGGGCCATCAATAAGCTATGTCATTCCCTTCAGCTATCATTTGTTGACTCTACCCTCATCCTTGCTGCTGGATGCGCTCGCTGCAGCCTGTTCCGGAATAGGGTGGTCAATATTTGTTTCGATATTCTAAGGCCATGTTAGCTCTGTACAACAATGCAAACACAAAATTGAACTTCAAATGTATTACCATACTTCCCGTGAAATCCTAGATCGATTCAAGCCCATGCTTGTCTTGTCAAACGTTTTGCACAGAAGCAAGCCAAAATCTCAAGAATAATTGGATTGACTGTCATAGAGGCCTATTTCTCCTTTGTCTCTATTTCTTACTCTATTTTCAACTTATGATCTGAAAACAATTCCAAAGGCTCCCCATTTTCATGGTTGACATGCAAGTGTGAAAAAAAAAATGATATGTGAAGGAACGAATAGATTTTTGTTATAAACAGAGCTCACTTATGATCACAAGCAATATTGATGAAACTATGATCTGTCTAATATAAAGTACAAGAATGGATTTTTGTTATAAAAATATCATTAACACGGCCAAGCATATGAACCAAGACACCATGCGACGGTGTTATTCTGTTCAAACAGCATGTAGCAGGACAACAAAACTCTTTAGAAACATTAAAGATCAAAGAAATGAAAGAAAGTACACACACCTTGTCTATGCTGGATTTAATCATTGCAATCAGCCGCCAGTCGTTCCCAATGATCCGCCTCGTAGTCTGGATCATTTGCTCTTGGGTAATCTTACATTTTTTACTGTCTACAAGGCTTTTGTAAATCAAACCCGCCTTGGCTGGACCAATAACCTTCACCAGTATAGGAAACAAAGCAGGGAAAGTCGAGGCACTTCCGTGGAAACTTAAAGTAATTCCAGGGAGTTCACTGATTTGATCTCTTGACAAAACAAAACCAAAAAACGGGGCCTTAAAAGTTATGATGTAGGCAGGGCAGATGTGAGAATTCATGAAAGCACTCCACACAATCAATCTTCTTGGTGCTTCAAGATTGTCAACACCGGTGTCAAATTCCACTGAACTCGGATATACTTGCTTCGAACCGGCTGGAATCACTTCCATATTCCCCATTGTCAAATGACATAACAGCATATACCTCATGTCATTTTCATCAGCAATTGTAAATTTCACCCTGCATTGAAGTGAATTAATTTACCCTAGAAAATGAGTCACGCCTCCTTCTTGGACAAACAAATTGCAACAAATAAATGTAAAATTAAATACAAAATCAAATTAGCAATAAATCAACACAACCCATTATCAGGAACAGTTAAACAAAAATGGGCCGTGTCCTTAATTACCATTTAGCTATAAATTAAAGTAACATCAGCAATAAAAAAAAGGGAATCAAAGAAACATACGCATCAAGGAGAAACTCGAAAGGAGACAAATAAACACCAAGGCCATGTGATTGACCATTACACCGACTAAAACCATAAGAAATTATTTGAATAATTTCCTCCTTTGAAGCACCAAACCAACCATGGTCAACCTTTGCATCTCCAAGGGCTCCTCTCTTCTGCAAAATCACCTTTTCAAAACTTTTAAACGCAAAAAACCTAGCTAGCTTGAGCGGAGTAAATCCCATGTTCTTGTGTAAGGCAATAACCTCAGTGTCGTTAGCATACTGTTTCATGCCCATAAGGAATTGAGTCTTCATTGATACGTATTCCTCTGTTTCTTTTCCAATCTTGATCATTCCATTTCGAGCGAAATGCGTGAATATATCGTGATGATCAGAAGAATCTTCGGTTTTGGAACTAGCAGCGTCGTCCAAAACATCTTCTTCGTCATAATCTTTTATTGTCATCGACACTTGCTCCTCCATCTTCTTTCTTGACCAAATCGAGATTTTAGTGTAGAAAAGGAGTGAAAAGAAGAGAGATTGAAATAAAAGACAGAAGGGTTCCTTTCTCTATATTTATTGGCTCCTCAAGAAGATTGTTACAAGTATGTACAGGTGTTGTTTCAGTGTTGCAGTTACTAATCCAAATGGAATGGGATGGGATTTCTGAAAGGTGGCCATGCCTTACTTTTATGGTTGGGATTCTGGAGTGATGAAATTACCAAAATGACACACCATTTATCACAAATTAATATTAACTGAATCACACATGATATGCCGCGGTTAGAATTAATTTTTTAACATAAAAAAATATTTAAATGTTATTAAAATGTTATTTTTTACTCAAATCATAAAACATATTGAATGACATTTTATTTTAAATATTAATACAATAATATATTGAATAATATTTTTTAAAAATATTGAGATTATGAACTCCCATATTTAGTTAAGTTATTAAATATACGATCCGAGTCATGAGATCTTAATAACCATATAGAAAATAGGTCAAATAAAATTATGAATATCAATTCTTAATTAACTCAATCTTAAAAAATAAAATTATAAAAAAATATTAAATAAAAAATCATATAAATCAGCATAAATTAACATGTCAAATCCCAACCCAATTCATACGATTAGAAAAACCTTATAGAAAGTAAATTTAGAAAAATTACATAACTTAATTTTAAAACAATTCAATGTTAAAAAATGAAATCAGAAAAAAAACAATCTAAAACAACTCAAGCTAACCTGTTAAATTCACAAGCTAACCTGTTAAATTCACAACTTGAATCATAAGATTGAAATGATTTCATAAAATCAAATTAAAAAAATTAAAAAGCTTTGTTTTCAAGAGATCCAATGTTAAAGGTTGGAATCAAGATAAAAAAAATTAAATTAATGAGACCATGATAACTTCAAAAAAATAAATTAAAAAATGTCATGAAGTTAAGTTCTCAAACAACCTAATATTGTAAAAAAAAAATTGAGTTATTAGAGGGTGAAATTAAAAAAAAATAACTGAAAAGGTTTATAAAAAGAAATGAACCAAGTCAACTCGGGCTAATCTTTCAGCCCATGACCCGAGTCTTGATATTAGGATAACCTCGTAGAAAATAAATAAATAAAATACAAAAACCCAATTAAAAAAGACCTCAGAAAAATAAATAGAGTCAAATCAAAACCTACCAAACTCATGATCTAAACCATGAGATCAGGATAACTCCATATAAAACAAAATAAAAAAAATTACGAAGCTTAATTTCTAACCAACATGATATTAAAGAATGAAATAGAAAATGAATCATTTAGAAAAGGTGACCTGAAAAAATAAACCGAGTCAACTTAAATTAACATGTTAACTCGCAATCTAGGTTATGAGATTGTGATAAATTTATAGAAAGTAAAATGAAAAAACAATATAAAGCTCTAATTCTAGCATATCTAATGTTGAAGGTTAAAATCGAAAAAAAATAAACTAAATTAATGAAATCAACATATAACTCGATAAAAAAAAACATTATAGTGTGCAATTTTAAAATAACCTAATATTAAAATATGATACTGAAAAAAATTAAAAATAAGATTGGTTTGTTAAAAGGTAAAAAAAAAAAACAAAATACTATTATAATGGTACACCTTTATTGTTTTGTTAGTAATAATAATAAAAAATATATACTATAAAATGCAAAGAATATTGGTTTGATAAGAATAAATTAATTTTAAATAACGAAGTATTGGTCACGAGTATGTTACTCTAATGCTTTTAAATTTAAGAAGATAACAAGATAAGATTCACCATGCATGAAATACAAGTATTTCTTAGTTCCTAATCATTTTATAATAGTTTTTTTGCTAGTTAGATAGAATTGTTCTTTCTGACAAGGTATTTTTTAGGTAGTAATTATAGTTATAATTGTAGAGTAATTAGTAAAACCAAACTGTGAAAAAAACAATTAAAATTTTAAAAAAATCGACCGGTTTGGTTTTATAAGTCTGAAACTGAAAAAACCAAATCGAACCCAAACAAAAAAAAAGAAAAAAAGCCCGAGTCAAACAGGAAAAAAACCGAGCCAAATCGGAAAAAACTGACCCAAACTGGTTTGAACTGATTTTTGTATATAAAAACCCTAACCAACCGGTTTTGATTTTTTTAAAAAATAAAATTCAGTTTGGTTATTTTTTTTAATAAAAATTGAACCGAACAAAAAATGACCACCTCTATAACATATCAAGCACTTATACTTAACATTTATCAATGCCACTATATCATTTGTAAATAGCATAATTACATGGAAACTAGCTAACTTATAGAG
>Ga0325404_1002092_pt1 | contig 21287 bp, 15 predicted proteins | sample PopdelMetagenome_18_FD_205664 | JGI IMG/M metagenome (GOLD analysis project Ga0325404, IMG submission 205664) | Populus deltoides microbial communities from Bellville, Georgia, United States - Xylem-Control-R1 | ecosystem: Host-associated > Plants > Phyllosphere > Stem > Wood/Secondary xylem...
AATAAAAAATTCAATAACTTATTTTCAAGGTTACATTTAATTTATGGCCAATACAAAAAATAAATACACAATAAAAAAACATTTATTTGGAAACACGGAAACAAACATAAAATAAATATATTTATGATTTCTATCAATTTTCTTTTTTTTTAAAAATGGCATGTTTCTTCTATTTTAACTATCTTCATCTTTTTTTTTTTTTAATCTTGAAACAATAATCAAATATTATTTAATAAATTTGAGTTTGAAATCCAGTCATCCCAACATTTGACAAGCACATGCCTGTTAGGAAAAGATGGATATAAACCTAAGAAGATTTAATAGAAAAACTCAAATTCGTTTCGAATTAATTACACTTCACTTTTTGTTCAAGAATTATCTATGCCTCCACCGAATAATAATAATAATAATTCAGGAGAGATGAGCACCTTTTAACCAGATTTCTTCTCAGTGTACTTCCTTAAATTAGCAAGCACTCGAAGGGTAAACACTGACTCAAAACCACTACCACGAACCAGTGGAGCCCGACCTCCGTAGTGGATCAGCAATGGCAACCCCTCAATAGAGGGGCGTGACATGTGCATCATCGTCTTTATCTGAAAACCATTAGCTGAACCAATTGCATCATGGAGACATGGAACTTTACATCGAGTTCTGTAAAAGGGTTTCCACATGTTTTAGATAATGTGAGTGCCTAATACAATCATAATGCTGCTCTAATTATCTTAACAGTGGATGTTTCCAAGTCATACCTTGAATCATTGGCTAAACACAACACCTAAAGAAAGCAACCACTTTCCAAGCAAGAAAAGCAAAGGGGGTGTGAACGGGCTAGTGGATCACAGATGAAAGCTTATCTTCTTTCTAACATGGCACAGGACTGTTGGATAATTCTGCTTTATAAAGCTTAGCAACTTCTAAAGTTAGCTTGCAGGTCACATGGATGATAACGAGCCAAGGGCTCAAAAGTGTGAGATTTTCATGAAGCTTTCAGCTTCATCCTCTGATTATCACCATCATATGGGGACCATCCTCAATGATTTTCCAATTTCTATCAAGGGCACCACACCAATACCGTAATAGTGAGTCGTCGACTAATTTGACCAGTCCTTGCCTATTTGTGATGATTGGTGAAACATTTACAGAAACTAAAAGCACAAAAGGTGTTGAATAAACCTGCATCCTAGGTTTCGAAACCTTCATTTCTTTTCCGTTTGAAATCTAGTTTAAACAGCTGCTACCTTTGTCCAAGCAAGCTTAACAACATTACACGACCACAATTCTAAAACACTTGATATGGCACAATGCCAGAATAGAAACTTTCAAGCAGAAGCCATAAAGAAGTGCCAACTCTTATTGAAAAGTTAAGGCTTCCATTGCAACTAATATCACCTCACAAACAAACCACTCACTTAGCATCAACATTTACTTTCAAAGATGCCTCGGCGGTTAAGATTTGAGGTTTTTACATGAAGGTCCAAGGTTAAAAACGGATGGAGATTTAGGAACAGGAGAAGGTTACCCCATTGTGTAACCTAAAAATTGAGCCGCACTTTGGGCCGCGGGGAAAAAAAAAACAGAAGTTGTTCCTCCGATCCCCAGGGTATAGCATGAAAGAGTAATTACAACAAAGTAAGATATCTAAGCATGCTCTTAAATCTCCAAACATAAATTTATTGATTCAGAAGACAAAACCAGACATATGGAAGCCTTTTGCATATTCCAATACATGAGTTTTTGTAAACGATAATAATGATACAAAGTGTTACTTGCAAAACAAAAAAATAATTATGCCACCCGCTTGAACTTGAATGAAGAACAGAAGAAGCATTATTGGATTGTATGATATACCTTGGCTGCCTTTAAAAATGTGGACGAAAATCAACGTTGAAGAATAGTTAATAACATTTAGGACAGTCCCAATTGGCGCCTCTTCTAATTTACATCATCTCCTTATCACCTTGAGTACATCTCCAACCAGATGCAATGATCCAGTGACAAGAACCTGTTAATGCACCAATACAAGCATATGGCATCCTGGTTAGCACTACTGTCAATATTGACAATCAACGCACTTGCAACAATATTTATCTCTTTCAGAGATGGGTTGCATGAGATAAGGCAGGCATAACTGATTTTTTTTAAAAGCCATTCATGACACAAGTGAAGACACCCGCATCCCACTTGTTTCCTGAATTTTTTTATTTTTTAATAAAAACACTAAGGAAAAGGGTAGAAGAAATTCACTCGGTTCTAGAGCATGTTCTGGTGATCCAAACAATAGTTCACAAAATCTTTCTTTTTTTTTCAAATTGGTGAAAAGGAAGGAATTTTGAAAGGAAACTTTGGGAACCTGTCATTTGTATCTGGCCTTGGTCCTGTCCTTAAAGAACAAAAATTGTAACTCAATTCCAATATCCAAGTGGTAACAGTATTTTCACCATGCACATTTTTAGGTAACGAAATGCAACCATCTAAGAAAGAATTCTTACCTGAAGTCGTAGGGAAGGATTCTCTCTAACACAATCCCTCAACCATTTTATTGTCAATGGCAATGAAGGAATTACAGCGCTGCAAGCCAAATAACCATTTGAAGGACTGCAATTAGAAGCATCCTCGTAAAGAAATTCATGATGTGGTGAGGTCTCTGCACCATCCATCTTGGTACTCTTTTCAAGTAAATCTGTATCTGCAGGCAAATAAAAAAGAAAAAGAAAAAAACTTAAGGTTCTGCCTATTACAAAATGCAATGATCCTAAGCAGGAAGAACATGCAAAACTATATTCAGGGACACTGAGTCAGGTAGACATAGTCTGGAAGCACATAGGCTTTCCATTGGACCTATTAGCGAAGGAGACTATGGCCCTGGTTTCACTTGCAATGATGCTTGATTGGTTAAACAGCAAAAGTGGGTAAATTTATATTACGGTTAAAAAGAATAATGATACATCAAATCCAGGGCCACTATACTGTGAGAGTTCATGCTGCTGCTATGAATGTAGCTCCCTCAGTTCACTCCTCACATATGCTTTTTCTTTCTTGATTTTCCTTCTATATTCCTATAATACAGAGGGAAAAGAAAAGGAGAAAATGCAGTAGCCAGTTTAAGCTGCACTCTTTGCATGGTGTGGCTTGTTTGCTATTTTATGGAAAACCAACCCCTTCGGTCATCATTTTCTGGCATTTATTGATGGAAGAGGAAGTCAAATATGCAAAACAATAATAATAATAATAATAATAATAATAATAATAATAATAATAATAATAAAAGATATAAGCATTCAGAAAGCCAAATAAAAGTACCCATCCCGTGGACAATCCTCTCCCAGAGTCTCTGCAGGCTGAATTGCCATGACAAGTCCTTGCTAGAGATATCTGAAGGAATGACTGAAGTACCAGAAGTAACCTTGTTATATGTTGAGATACTTGGAACAAAAATGGCCTTTGAGAAGAAAGTACCTGACAAAGACACAAATCATCTTGAATACATCAGTGCTCTTGAGTGTTTACAAATATGCAGATAATTAATGTTCAGAAGTAAGATGAAAAATAAAGATGGAGCATTTTGTTTGTAGGCACAATTCCTCAGAAAAGAAAACCTGATTCCATTAGATGTGTTTGGACAACAATTGAAAGAAGGGCCTTTTCTTATAACTAAAGAAGCATGTTGAATCTCAATTGTTTGTTTAGAGAATTGATATATAACTGAAATTGGCATCATAAATCAGCTGAAGTTTTTTTGAATTGTCATTCTCAAGCACAAACCGTGTAAATTACCAGACTTTTGGTACTTCAGGGGAAACCCACCCAATCTCTTGTGCATTTTTCAATTAATTCTATTTTTTTAAAAAAAAAAACAAGAGATGATTCTTTTTGCTAGAAATAAGTATATGAGAGAGCATTGATTTTCATGACTTGCCATGTAATAGGTGTTATGGCTTAACCACCACAACAAAACAATGCAGCCACAGACAGCAAGCAAATAAAAAACAGGAATCAATTTAAGAAGCATAAAAAGAAAGTCCAGCATAATTTGAGATGGGCGAGTTTAGGGAGACAATACATAACACAATACCAACAGAGAAACCTGATAAAACAGTACACCTGTTCCTAATGGTTGTCATAAGCCAAGATTGTGTTAAACTAAGATGAAAATGGACAAAGCCTTACTCATTCTTTTAGCAAAGTCACACGCATGCAAGTAAAGACACGCGTGTGTGGAGAGAGATTGACGAGTTTAGGCAAAAGTCCAATATAATTAGCTCTTGATTGAAAAGATAAAAAGATTACAGCAGCAATACCTGAAGAAGCACATGTACTCACAAGCCGTGGAAGCAAAATCTGAGGATCTCTGACCTCCATGCAATTAAATAAAAGAATCTACATGAAGGTAAGAGTATTGATAAGTGAGAAGCTAATAAATGAAACCAGAATGAACAGTCTAAACAACTTATCAGTAAGCAAAATAAATGAACAATGGTGGAATTAAATAAGCAGCCAGAAAACAGCTGAGAACAACAAGCTCCCAAACTAATCCAGCTGGTTATCATAAATATTACCTTCTTTGATATTTTATTGAATTCTTGAATGTTGCATTTCTCATGCTGCACGTGACCATTTTTCCGCACTACGTTTATATTTTCAATGTTGTGTGAAGAAGACAAAACCAATGGTGGTGATTGGTTGTTTCCTTTAACGGCAACAGAAAACCATTTGGCACATGCCTCTATACTCTCTGGACTGTGAGCTCCATCCAAGTAAAAAATGAGATCGCCAGAAGTTTCAGCTACTTCTGATGATACATGGGAGCTTGAAGAAGAAGAATCATGAACAATTTGAGCCCTCCCAGAGATATGCGCTGTAGAAAGACCTCTAAGAAATGCCTCCGGCAAATTAGCTTCCTTGTTATCCTGTCAACAGTCCACAATACTGGCCAGTCAACTAACTACTGGTGAAACAACCAAATGCTGAATTTAGAGGACAGCTAGCATTTATCATATCCTTAGATACTGGCAATTAACAAATCAATGGATTCAAAAGGTGAAGCAGAGAAAGAGTATCCCATTCAAATCTTCCAAAAAGAAGATTGATATGAGACTAAAAGATACATGAATGACCATTTGGCTTAGAATACGTACACATACATATAGATTACAGACACTCACAAGGATGCACGCATGCGCGCGCACACAGTCACTCACATGCATCTATTTGTGTATTGTTATTATCAGAACTTAACATGGTTCAGTCCATAAAAAAGAACAGGATCCATGAGTTTAAAAGTCCGACACTAGATTGATTTATGATTTTATGTAATACATAACAGTGTGATGAAGGGTTGGTAAAACTAACTTTTTGGAATAGCTTCTCCCAATTTCCTGTTCTTTGAAGCCAACTTTTACAAAGGGAAACAGCAAGACCAGCATTAGAGAACTGATGATCACCAGACAAACTAAGCTTTAGTCCATTCAATGCTTTTGCATCAAGGGGTTCCACTACTTTCAGGGGGACCTGCAATCAGAAAGAAAATATAGATCAGCAACGCCACTGGCAATTCATGAATCTCTCTAGGCATGTGCTCAAGCAAGGATACAAGCTTTTGAAGCTTCAATAATTAATCTTCAAACATGATAGTGGAAGAATGAAGATCACAGATACAAGGATAGGAAATCATAAATAAGCATATGTGATTTTATTTGATTTTACAACTCATGGTCAACTCTGAAATTCTGAGATTTGTCAGGGGTATCTCTGTAATTTTCAGATTTGCACAAATTTTACAGGTCTAGATTTCTATTTTAGTAGTATTCAAAGTATAAAATAGAAGTAATATATCCTTATTCAGCAAGCTAAGTCCTTACCAGGAGTACCAGGAACTCTTTATATATGTAATCTTTCAATAAGCTCAATGGCAATATTTGAGAGAAACTCCAGCAAGTGTGACTGTGTGATGAAATCAACCTTAGTGAGAGTCCTAAGAATCCCAGGTAAGATGATAAGTTTTTCATTCAGGGAGTAATTCCTTGAATCTACTAATGTGAGACTGCCAGTTTTCACCTTGTTTTTCTCTTATTTTAAGTTCAGATCCATGTTTTGAATCTACTAATGTGAGGTTGCAAGTTTTCACCTTGTTTTTCTCTTATTTTACATTCAGATCCGTGTTCAATTTTTATACCAGAAACTCACTAAATTCCATAGCTAAAAACAATCATCTAGAACTTTCCCTGAACCTGCCCTGCATCAGTTCACTAAAGAAAATCTTTTCCTGAAATACAGTAAAATTTGATTTCTTGTTCCAATTTTAACCTATCCTCTCTATCCATTCAAGATTTATGCAGATGTAAGAAAATTTGAGAATAATAGTCTTGGATAGAACATGCATTTATCAAAAGTAATCAACAATAGTTATATTGGATAAGACATGGATCAGACAAGGATGCTTTTGCATGAAAATCCTATTTATGTGAAAAAAACTAATTTCACCAGCAGATAGTTTACAAAAAGCAGGAAGAAAAAAGAGAATTTGACAGTAACAAACTGAGAACAATGGTTACCATCAGTTCTCGAGCATTCTCCTGAAGAACATCCATTGCTTCAGAAACTTGCAGCACCGTAAAGGCAGGAATTTGATGCTTCAGGAGCAGGGAAGACATGAATCCAATTCAGAAAATACTTGAAAATGAATACTGCCAATTAGAATAATCAAAACAGAACTAATGCTATAAATAACTGAATGGCAGAGAGAATGAAAATTGTGCTAGTTTTAACTGCTTATGTATAAGTTTTATACCTTGAAAACTCCAGCCTTGTGTGAAGCAATCTGTCCAATGGTGTTGCCTGCACATAGCACAGTATGAGGTTTAAGAATTCAATGTTTCTTTCTGTACCAAGCATTAAACTTAGAATGCATAGAACTCTTGGCAAAACAAAACAAAAAACGCAGAAAGTTTCTTCCATGTTAGCGAAGTCTGATTCCAGCAAACAAAAACAACAATTATGCAAGCTAACAAAAATTTGTATCTGCAGACTAAAAATAAATGCAAGAAAACTTGCTGAGAATGATAGGTTCAGAAAATGGTATACCCAATGTTTCTGTATGATCCATTCCCAGAGAAGTAATTCCACAGACAACAGGCTTTTCAATCTACAAGAATTTATCAACGAAATTTCATCACCAAGAAAATTTTGTATTATCATTAACTTCATTATTTCTTTTATCTTAGAATCCTCCAATAAACTGCTAAACTAATGAACAGCATTTTCCTTTTCCATCAGAGTTCTAAATTTTTGAAGTACTCCGTAATAATAATAATAATAATAATTTATTATTATTATTATTATTAGATGATGATTCTGGGGAAAGATAAATACCACATTTGTTGAATCGTTTCTTCCTCCGAGACCAACTTCAATGATAGAAACATCTACCTGCAAAAAAGGAAAAGAAAAACAGAATCATTAACTCAGAAGCACTCAGAAGCAATAAAGATTAACTGTTTACATGGGCTTAGATATAAAAAAAACAATTTGATACAAAAGACAGACTGTTACAAAAAGACCACATCAACGTATAGATGCAGTCATGTAGCTCAAAAGATTTCACATAAAATTCAGGACTAGCAATGTATCAAGGACATACATCTACAAACATCATGGCAATGACTGAAGAGAATGTTTACAGCAACAGGAACAACTATAACTTGGGTATAATCATTGTTGGAAAATGTACAATAACTCAATAAAGATGCAACAGATTTAACAGTCAAAATGGATTCTTTCACTAGATTTACGATCAGCAAAATGAGATTTTTTACAGTACAAGTGCAGCAACAGCACTGACTAGCAGAGACCATGAAAGAGACATGTATTTCACATGCATAATTTGCAGCTAAGCAGAACACAAAAATATCCATTCACATACACCACAAATGGTTGTGTGAGGGAGAAGATGATGAAACACTTGAACAAGATGATAAAAATACAGATAGACAGCTAAATCAGCAACAAGGTAGCCTCCTATATATATATATATATATATAAACAAAAGGGGGGGAAACACCATTTAAAGGGCATCCAGGGGATTGCTTGAGGCTCTAGAGGTTCTAAGATAAATAGTAAATCAGTGAAACAAGAACAGATATCCATTGGACATGGCAAGCACTTCTGCTCTGTAAATAATGTATCGATCCAGGGTAATTGGATAATGTTCTGTCTGCCCCACCATTAAATTTCAAAGGGAAAATGACTATGGCTGAAATCTTTGCAAATGAAATTAAGTATTGGGAGCCATATAGGTGTCCAAATGCAATATCATGAGCTAAGGTAAATAGTATTTTTGGGATTTTCCATGAATGCAAGGATACAAATCACTGTGGAGCAATGTTGTCAAGAGGCGCTGAGGAGCTCCAGGTGAGGCAGGGCCCTAGCACCTTTATTAGCCTCGGGCGGTGGATTTCAATGAGGCGAGCACCTTGCGACTGAGTGCAAGGGGCTAAGGCTAGCGCTTGCTTGAAGTTTTTCCTTTTCTGTTGGATTTTTCTTTTTTTTTTTTAATGATTTATGCTTTGACCTATTTGTCTTCTTTTTTTACCACAAGAAACAACTTAGAGTATTTTTCTAAAAAACAAAGATTAGGGTAAAAAAGTTATAAAAAAATTCATTAAAGTGGGAAACAAACAGACAATGAAGGACACTTAGAAGAGAAACACTAACCACACTTTCTTTTTTCAGCAATGGGAGTCAAAGAACAACACATCTGTACAACTAATACTTTAATTTTTTCTAAACAAGTGGAATATAGTTTGAGAGATAAGGATTTCGATTATAATCATGAAATGGAGGATATAGAGGATTTAAGTGAAGGAGCGGAAAGCATGGATGGAGATGTCTTTGAAGATTAATAAATAATGATGATGATATTTAATTTTGCTTTTTAATCTATTGGGCTACTTACTACTTTAAATTATCTTATTTTGTTTTAAGGGTGAAAAATATAACGTTATATGACTATGTTATGGCATTTTATATTTTCTTTTGATTTTCTAATGATCTAATCTTAATTGGAAAGATATATATTTTAGATTTATATAATATAATATATATTCTTTTAATTTTTAGCATATTGCCTTGGTTCATTCGGGCAAGTGAACAAACATATGCAAATAAAAAAGTTAGAGATAAACCACTCATTGCAAATGCCAGGCCGATCATCTAAATAAGCTCCAACAGAAATTCAGATAATGTAGCTGACCTGTTCACAGACAAATATTTTGAATGCCAACACAGTCAAGAACTGAAATAGCGGGGGCATTGGGAGGTCCTCAGTTTCATGTTCCTGAAAAGTCAAATTTAAAGAATCAAGTAACTGCCATGTATAGATTGTAAGTTTTGGAGCATATCAAGGCATCCGATTGCATAGTTAGTATTTAAAGTGCTGACAAAAAGTGACAAAAATGAAGAAGTATCACTGAACACACCAATTTGGACCTGACTCCTGACAATCAAGGCCAAAATTCAGTTTCAAGTAGGCCTGTTAAAACATCTCTTATCTTCCCTTCTGATATTACGTGTTTGACTGTTTCTACTGACACTTTCATTTAGAACATCAAAGAGTTAATCAGGCACAAGCAACACATCTACTGAGTGCTAAAATCCTGCCAATTCCTCCTTCACTGCAAGGTAAAGTTAAACCGGTGAATGCTTCAAATGCCAGAATTTGAAGGGCAGGGAGGCTGTAAAATGAACCAAAAAGCTTGGCAACTGCTTGAGCTAAACATAGGAAACACTTGTTCTAGCTTACTAGTTAACTCAGCGAAATAAGCTTGAAAAATCTCATGCTCGGTGGAAAATTTCATGAAGATTGAAAGTTTGGTTTGGTGTTAAACTTTATCCAAAAAGGTCAAGATAAAACAATTTCACTTCATACTCAACAAATAACTACCACAGAGGAGGGATAATAAATTGCCAATAATCTTTACATATAAGTAAATGTTACCAACAAGAATAAGATATTACTAAAATAGAAAGGTGGGTACTGATTGAAGATTTATTCAGAATCACATAGATTGACTTCATTTGTTAAACACATGAACAAGTCTGACCTTGTATGGGAAACTGATTACAAAATAATGTTACACAAAAGTGGTTTAAGGACCAAAGTTCACCTTAAGGCAATAATGCAGACACAGAAAAGGTCCATAAGAAGTGATATTAAAGAACAAAGTGGTTTCAAGGTCTATAACTCAAAGGCAAAATGATCTCTTCATAATCCAAAAAATTGCACCTCAAAAGAAAACTAGCTTGTACAATCTGCTTATAGCTCTTGGGAATCAGTGAAAGCAAAGGATTAGTACCTTCAACTGATTCCAGCAATTCCAAAAATACAATAAAAATTTAACTTCAGATATGTCCACTCTGCAAAATTAATCAAAAGTCAGACATGAAACAAGATACTCATAGAAGCATTCAAATCAACCAAGAAAATGACTTCGAAATAAAAAATGCATTAAGATATATTAAAATAGCTATGTGTAAAAAATGTAAAAATCTTCTTTTTTTATAACAGCATTAGATTTTCTGGCACTCTACTATTAGGGGATCTGTTTCATGTAGAACTGCTTCTATTGTTGTTGTAAAATTTATAACCATGGACAGATTTGTTTCAATGGAGGTGAAGGAGTGTGGGAAGGGGAAGAGAGTGCGTGTCTGCTCAAGTAATGCACAGCATAATGGATAAGCTAAGATGAGCTCAATCAAATACTAACCCATTTATCCGGAATCTTTCTCTAACATCAATTAGGTGAGGGGAAGTAAACAAGCCTGTTCGGAAACCAGATTCCCTTAAAATAGCCTCGCAGAATGTGCATGTTGAACCCTGGAGTGTGGATCCATCAAAGGAACATGAAACTGAGTTAAAGAAGAGTGTGATAAAATATTATCACAAGTTTTAATATGATTCTCGAATGTAATATTGAATCAAAGAAGGGATATATATATATATATATATATATTAATGTCATGCAGGACATCCTCAAACTAAAGTCATACAACCTAGCCTACTTTTAACCCTCACAATTATACACAACTCAAATTAGTGAGCTATTCTAAAGTAGCTCTCACCTTTCAGAAAACATAATTGTTTTCAATATAGTATCAGCCATTAGCATTTTATCACAATGCTTGATGTAAGGTTAAGTCAAATTTCGAGGAGTGGATTGTGGTCTGAACCTGGTTGATTTGTTAAGCAAAAATATTAAAATGGGTATTACCTTCCCTTTAGTTCCAGCAACATGGATAATTTTGAGCCCAGCCACACGCTCTTCCAAGTCTAGTATCTGCAGAGAAAAATCCATTCAACCATCCAACCATTCAATTTCAGGAAATTTCATTTTGGAAAAGAAAAAAACCAATAGGAACTAATGTTTCAATCTGATGAGGCATAGCAAAACCTCTAAGAACCACCTTTGTTCTTACTAACAGGAAATAAGTTGATGGTAAAGGACACAAATGTATCGATCAGTTTCATGTCAAAGATAACATCATTAAAGAAGTTGAATTATACATCGTTATTGATCCAACAGCAAATGGAAAAGGGCAGTCATAATACTTTTGAATTAACTTGTACACAGAAGAGACATAGAGCTAGTTTGCAGGCCCTTGGCTACATAAATACTTGAGCATCTACAAAACATTGCAAGAATTATAATATTGTTACCTTAAGATACATCCGCATCCTGTCCAATTTTCCATATTTACCACCAATAGTTTTTTGATCTCCACGTTTTTGCTGTCTAATAAGAGAAGAAAGAGCTTCCAAGGCTGCTTCATATGAATCTGAAAGAGGCACATCTTGCAAGTAATCTATGATAGCCACATCACTTTCTGGTTTTTCCATGCTTTGATACCTAAAACCTGAAATGTTAAACCGACAAAGAAGTTTTAAAAACTAATAATCAACCTAACACATCCTGAATCAAGATCATTAATACCTTGTACATTCTTATTTCATATCAAAATTTGTTCAGTTAAAATGCCTATCGTTTTGGTATCAATACATGTTAAGAAGCTGCAATTATGATCTTACCTTTTTCTTGGGAATAGATTTTCCTGCGTCTACTCAGGCTGTATGTGTCAACATAAGCTGGTGGGAAGGATAAGCCCCATGGTGTTCTGATGGAGAACTGGCTTTCTCTCTTATGGAAGAGTGGAACTCCAAATATCCCACCTTTCAGATGAGTAATCGTATGAATAAGTGCAGGAAACATCAACCCTGCAAACAAAAAATAACAGGACAAATTCAACATAATGAACTAAATTTTCATTCAAATAAAAAGTCACAGATATGCCATTTTTCCAAAACAAGACAGCAAGTTTTCCTTCTTATATTAATACTTGATGACATATAACCATTTCCTAAAACAACTATTTGCCTCCATTGTCAGTTTGTCACCATGAATTTCCTGAACAAGGATCTTATTAATACTGAAGAACAACATACAGGAAATCCTTTGAAAAAAAAATGAAAAGAAAAGAAAAGAAAATAAATGCATCTTCCAAACACCCTGAATCTCATCATCCATGTTCTTCCTTGCATGCTGCGAAAAACGATCACCTTTACTTCAATTACTAATAGATTCATGCAATAACAAGTTTCACAGAAAAGTTGTTAATCCTAAACTTTTTACAAGGATATCCCTGAGGGTAACTAGATGCAGCTTGGTGGCAGAACTCTTTCTATCACCAACCAGTTCACATGTCCCAAGCCCGGGTCTCCCATCGGTCTATCTTTCATATCAGCTACTGCGACGAAAATATTACGCACAAAACCCATGGCTTTAAAATTCAACTTCTCTGTTTCAATATAAAAAATCACAAACCTCAATATCAGATCATGCAAAAAAAAAAAAAAACTCTGCTTGATAAAACAGGGGCCTAATGATGGAGCGTCCAACTCCCTCTGTCTTCTTGTTCCCATGTAAGGGGGAAAAAAAACAATGCAGAACAGCAAAAACTTGGTAAAGATCATCTCTTTATGTCGTTCTATGGCAGCAGATTCCAAAACACAACATACCCAGAATTTAATTTCTCTTATTTTCCCACTTTCTCTCAGCAGCAAATTGACCATACAAGAATAATTTCATAAAAGAACAAATGAACCGAACAAAAAGAAAGTATCTTTCTTTCACTTCAATAATATTTAGGAAGAAACACAGATACGCTCAATCCCAGCTCAAGAAAATAACACTTCCAAGTTCCAAACAAACCCAAAAAACAAAAACAAAAGGTAAATCATGTTCCTTTCTATTTACATGTATGTGGGTGGATGACAATTTTTACATACTTGCTAACAAAATACATGTTTGTAAGTAAAGAGACAAAGAGAGACAGATTCACCTAGGAAGTACTAGGAGAGGAAGCCATTTTTTGGGAGTTAGGTTTGCCCCACTTGTTTCTCAGACCTGTCTCCGAGATTTGTGGCGGTTGACCACAGATATCACATTCAGTGAAGGAAAGGCTTTTTATACGAATCATATGTTACAGGTACATAAAAAGAGGGAAAACTAAGATAAAGGGAAAACCTAAGAGAAGTCCCCAATCTATAGGTAAAATCTATATTAGATCCCCCAATCTATTCTTTATTTCGATTACGTTTTCAATATATGAAAGGAGTTTTCAATCATATCCTTCTATCAATTCCATTTAACAAGATTGTTGAGTGGTTATATGAAATTCACGCAATTTCCTTTTTCCCTTATAAGCCATCGAATTCTCTTTAAAATATAAGGGTTTTTATAAGTGAAGATGGATGGCATCCCTACACTATTCTTGATGTTTGGTCGTAGATTTTCCCCTTTTTTTGGATTTTACTGTAGGAATCGGTTCAAAGCTTGTTTGGTAGAAGTAGCCGTTTTTGGAAGCAATTAATATTTGCTTCATGCCTCCCTAACAAACAAGTGCATAGCTTTTCTTGATACCAATTTCTCTCTGCAATTACTTTCTCGTATTGGCAGTAGAAATGTCCACCAAGTCTTCAACCCTATCTCTTCCAGTGGTCCTGCTGCTCCCCACCACCAAGAGATAATGTGCTACCTTTCATACCAAGAAAAATCAAGGGGAATCGATTACTTGTGAAGAAAATGTGAGTTCATATTAGCATGCCAGGACTTTTTATGATATTAATTATAAGTTGATAGCATGTTTGCCATGATATATGTCTTTACATGTATAATTTTGTTAGGATAAATTAAAAATTCTCATCTATGCTTATTTTTTACTTACAATCTTAAGATTTTATGTTGCATGTTATATTTGTTTAGTTTATACAAGCATTTTATGCACTTTTGAGTGGTTTTTTTTGGTATAATTTTATAAAAATAAAAAACTTTATTATTTTAAAGTATTTCAACAAATAAATATATTTTTTTATTTTAATTTAATCATAATTATTTTTATTATTAATATAAATGCTCATGCTTTGATTTTATATCAATAAATATTTAATATTTATGTTAGTATTATTTTGTTATATTTATGTTGAAAGTATATTAGGTATGAGTTTTATTTTTGTATATTTATAAATTTAAAATTATATACATTCTGTACTTTCCTTAAATAAAATTTTAATTTTTATATTTAAAATGTTTTGTCTCACTAATCTAATAAATTTACAACCTTGATGGTGTTGACTTTGATGGCTAATTTCCTAAGCGGGCAGCAGAGTCCTCGTTCAAGGCTTGGAAGGAGTCAAGGATGACCCTAGAGCCAGTAGAAAGTTGCCTAAGCTTGTTCTTGTGGGTTCAAAGGTTGATCTCTTCCCATCACAAATTTCACCAACTTGATTAGATAGATAGGTTAGGCATCGAGCTAGGGCCGGAGGGGCACCTAAGCTAGGTGGGGTTTACTTGGTGCTCGTCAGGATGTGGATGTGAGGAACTTGTCATCATTCATTGAGGAATTGGCTGGTCCTCGAGGGAACGTGTGGGTCATTCGAGCTCAGAATGCAGGCGAGTCCACTCTAATCAATGCTTTGAAGAAAGGAGGGGCTGGAGTTACAAAGCTTACAGAAGCTTCTGTTCCTGGGACTACGCTTGGGATTTCGTGAATCGGAGGGATTTTGTCGAGAAGGCAAAGACGTATGACACTCCGTGTCTTCCACGTTCATATTTAGACTAATTCGCTCACATTGCTCTGTTCATTACCTGTGTGTATGTGTGACGTGAAACTTGGAGATGAACTAAATGTTTTGATAAATGAGTATGTTTTAACTCTAATATGTAATAACTCAAGCACCGAAAATTTTAATTGCATGATTTTGGCTCCTGGATTGAACAGCTTCCAAATATTTACCCTAAAGTTTATTTTGTGAGGTGAATGGGCTTCTCTTTATATTGTTGAACATTCCCAGTTTGTCATTTGCTTATTGTTCTGAGGCTTCAGTGCAGTCTATGCTGAGGATCCTGTTATAGTTCCTAGGGCGCTCTTTGAGTTCTTAAGAGCAACGGACCTTTTGCAGGAAGGACAAGCTGTGCTTGTTGCGGCTAGACCTCAATCAACTTCTGTGCAAACAATCTATGTCATAGTTTGGGCATCACCAAATGTTTCTCTGCACACGGGTAAGATAGAGAATGCTGACGAGTTTTGGAAGAACCATGCAATTCCTTTGCTGTAGGGGCAATTGTGCCTTGATCCTCTTCAAAGTTTGGTTCATTAGCAGGCTGCTGATCTTTTGGAGCAGTCTCAAACTATCACATTTCATTGATTTCACTAGCTGTGTTTTTTTTTTCCTGTTAGTTTCTTCCTCGTTGCTTCTTTACAGAGGAGGGAATGGGAAGATATTTGGAGAAATATTGCAGGAGGAGGATCGCGGATATGGATAACCTGATTACTCTGCTAAACTATATATTTCTTATTGTCTGCCTTCGAAGTTCACTATTCCAAGCTTATATACAATAAACTCGCAGCTCTTCAACTACTTCAACTAACTGTCTTACTAACTTCTAATGGTTTTAACTAACTTCAGTTAAGGGCTACATGGGTAATGATTCAAGATCCCCATTTAATAAAAAGCTCTAAAAATATTTAAGGTATATTTGTTAATTATATTTTATAAAACAAAGATTGCTTTCACTTAACAAAAGATTTCAAATACAAAATAAAAATTGTTCAGGGTTTCCGTTCACCTTAAACCGGCTCCGACTAATGTTTAACCATTTCTTCCATCACGTGCCCTTTTCTCCTTTGAGCCTCCATGGTGACGGACTGTTGATGCTGATGCTAATGAACTGTTTCTGCTATAAGCATTTCTTGGTATTTCTTACAGCCCGTAAAAGCCTCATTGAGTAAAGAAAAATACAGTTTTAATAAACGAAAGAGGAAGGCATGGTAGCTTATTGTTGATTTAACACTCCTGGATCTTGTCAGTGAATAGTCTGTGTATGTTATGCTTGTTCTACACTCATGGATCTTGTTGGTGGGTGAATGGAAGTTTCCATGGTTGCTTCCTTGTGATTATCGAGCAAATGGAATGATGTTGCTCTCTCTTCTTTTCCAGTTTTGTTCCTAGTATTGCAGTCAGGTTCAATTTACTGGAAAGGCAAAGTTCTTCATTTTGAAGCTTAGGTCATCTGCAAGTTTCAGGGCAAATTCTATTTTATTCAAACATTTTTTTCAAGTAGCTTTTATTTAAAAATATATTAAAATAATATATTTTAAAATTTATTTTTGATATCAATATAATATAAAAAAATTATTTAAAAAAAAACATAATATCACCCCCTAAAACAATCCCGATCTCTCTCACCTTGAGGCCATGTACATTTGAGAAAGAGACAAAGGGTACGCCCCCGGCTGATTCACCGTTCAAACACCTTTTGAAGTATAGATGGATTTCATGAATGCTCCTAGATTTTTATTTTATTTATAATATGATAAGATTAACGTCAAGAAATTAATCCTCGATGATTTAACAGGTGATTTACACCCGTATGATTGAAATTATAGCAAGAACAAGATAATTCAGGTATCGATGAAAATGGCTGTGCTTCAAGAGATATTTGTGCGGTATAGCCAGCGTTGGGCAAGAAGATTATTGAAAGTTGACTGCCAAGTCCCAACCCAACCACCCCAATTAACAAGTTATGCCCTTTCGGTAAAACGAACCAATCAATCATGTGTCCTCTTTGAAGCATCGATATGCACAAGGTAAATCGACCTGCCAGCTTGAAATTAGGTCTTGCTAAATTGCTAGAACATCAAAACCGCTTGTCAAAGTCTGTGTGGAAAGAGGAATATGAAGCAAAAGATATCACCTTTTTTTTTTTTTTTTTTGCATTTCTGACTAAATTTTACATTTTCTTTTTTTACATCTCTGAACAGTTACTTGGTTTAAACTAAAAGAAAGATAAAGAGAATGAACAAGGAGTAATAAGAGAGCTCCAACCTTGCTCTACAGATACCTGCAAAAGCTAGAAACTACATTGATCTACTCTGATTGGGGGTAGCTCCAACTTGAAGTCATCAAGCACTGGATTTCAGACCTGTTTCCTTCTTCGGTTCCTCTGCTTCCAACACAAACCCTGTAAAATTAGAACAAAAACAGATTATATATCAGTTCCAACGTCCAGATTTCTCAATTTATATAACACAGTATCATGGTTAACAAAACCCCACTCCATTTCACCACCTTCTCAAGACATACCATTTGCAAGCATTCCACTGGAAGGTAAAGGAGAAGAGCCTTCCTCTGCGAAACCTGCAAATTTGGATTCCAAACTAGAAAAATAATCGCCAGCATCAAGATCAAATGTATCCGGCAACAGATCAGCTACATTATTCCCATCAAGCCCAAACTCATCCTCAGCGTTGTCATAGAAACCGTTCTCATCTTGATGCTGACTTAGCCAGTAATCCCGGAACCATGTTGTCGTTGTCACCAATTGCCACCACTCAGGAGAGAAATCCTCCACTTGCCGATAAGCAGCAGGAACAAAAAGAGGCGCATCTGGGTTCAACGTTGACCTTCCTCCTGAAACCAGAGCCATCCTTTTCAAACCACAACCTCTGCAGTCCTGTACTCCAAATTCACACAGAAAATGAATGAGATTCAATGCAAGTTATCAAATTATCCTCTTCCAAGAAATTTACTAACTTGTGATTAACATTAATCAACTCATTCAACAACAAGTTATAACAATCAATGATAATACACAATTTTGTTTTTTAAAACTAAAGTTTGCAAATTATCTCGCCATAAAATAAAGAATTAAAACCTTTAACATCTACCCACAATTAGAAATTTGGCGAAAAGTGATTAAAAATAGTATTAATCTGTTCTAGCATTCAAGTCAGAATCTTGAACATGATCAAGTCAAGTCAACGTTAAATTGACGAATAAACAAAGCCAGCTCAGTTAAAAAAAAAATTAAAGGTGTTAATCACACAATAAAAGACTATATACAAGAAAAAAAATTATAATCACATCAATCTGACACAAAATTCACAGATCAAGCAGGCAAACCTCTGCTTGGTTACCGAGAAAAATAAGCAAAAATGAAAGAAATAAATTAAACTGAGAAGAAAATCCGAAAATATAATCGCTATGATAATTAATTGATTTCCCACCCTAAAAAAGACGGATACTAAATTTCATTAAAACTATTCTTTTCTGATTTGAACTTCAAAATCTTCATTTTCCTTCCACTTTCTCAGAAACCAAACAAAAATTCAAAATAAAAACCTAAGAACCATGAATCAAAACAGATAAAAAAAAAAGATCTGATTAATTTGAAAGAAGATTGAATTTTGAATATATTTCTTTTTTACCTTTGAACGAAGAACGAGGAAATATCTGTTTCTTGTACGGACTAAACAGCGAAAGATACGTGCTCGTGCTAGGATAATATTGCGAAATGAGCGGGTACTTATAGGGCCGACGATACCGAGCCTGATTGGTGCGGAAATTGCGAGCCTTAGGTTCGGAATTACCGAATCATCCCATAGCTGTTGATTGGGTGTGAACTGTACGGCCGGCGCGTTTGTAGCTTTTATATAACCGGTTATTAGCCGGTAATGGGTTAGGTGTTTGTTTTTGACTTTTGACCTTCTGAAGATAAGGAGGGATGGTTTGTGTGTCAGCATCATTCAGCTATTGTTTGGTGTTGACAGATAGTTGTTTTTAAAATATTTTTTATTTTAAAATTTATTAAAATAATAATTTTTATTTTTAAAATTAGTAAATTAAAACAATTTTAAAAAAAAATTTCAAGTAAAAAAAAATTAAAAATATAATCACATTACAATAACAAACAAACCCTAACTATAAATCTAAAACACAGTTATATGATTATATGGATTGTTTACATTGTTTTTTTTTTGTTTTTTTAATTCAGTTTTTTTATTTTTAATTTAATCCTTATTAGAGCTAATTATATGACAATTTGTTGGGAAAATGGTGGGATTTAAATATGGAAAACAAAGCGAAAAACACTGATGGAATGGATGGGTTTAACAAAGTTTTAGCATAATATTTATTGTAGTCCCTATAATTCTAACTTATATATATTTGGTCCTTTTATTTTCCAAAATTCATGGACAAAATCAATTTTGATCCCGAACTTTATTTTTTTTTTAATCATTGGCTTGACAGAGATGAGAGAAAGTCGTCGTAATTTGGTGTTGGAGAGAAAGTTTATGTCGGCAACGATTTCGATCACTTACAGCCGATATTGGTGTCAAATTATTTCATTTAACGAGAAGAGCTCGTGTTAAGTGTTTTTTTTACCTTAAAATTGTCTAAAAATATATATTTGAGCTCTATAAGATTTTGGTTTCAAGCTCATTTTGGTTTTTGGAATGTTTTTTTTTGTTTGTTTTTTTAAGGGCATTGATAGATTTTTAAAGTTCCCATGATATTTTCTACATGTTTGGGTCAAAATGAGTTGAGCAATTAATTTCTGGGTCAAAGAAACTTCTGCCTTGATTTTTCGATCACTGTGGTGGCTGAGAACCAAATAATATCAAATAACAAGTCATCTAATTTATTTTTTAAAACATACATCGAGGGCGAGTGAAATAACATGTCGCCCACCCCATGAAAAAAGAGGAGCCAAGCATATGGGGCCTTACTAAATAGATCGGATGCACTAGCTTGGCTTGTCAGGTCTAGCAGCGTTTGGTTTTTTTTTTTAATTAATTTTTTTTATATGCATCTTACAAAATAATTTTTAAATTAATACTCTTTGTTTGTTTTATATTATCTATCTAACCTTTTTTAAATAATGGTTGTTTCTTGGTTATTCCATATGCATTTGATTTTTTAAGAGATTATTCTAATTTATCTATAAATTTGTTTTATGTTTTATATAAATGAAATTTATTTTAAAAAATAAAATATTTATTTTCAAATAATAGTTTCAATGCGTGTAACCTTGCATGATATTTTTTTGCCTTTTATTTTATTCAATCAATTTTATACGTGTTTATTTTTATTATCATTCGATTAAATAAAAAAACAATTATTGTGAACAAAGTCGTTAAACACAACTATGTCAAAGCTCAGCGTTCCAAGATCAATTATCGTGGTCTATATTCAACTCTCAATATTTTTATTTTCATCTCGATTTATTGTTAATATTTTATCTATTTATTTATTAATACACATAATTTTCAATTTTATTTTATTAGATATATATACAAGCTCTTTGATTTTAACTTTTTATATTTTAATATAAAAAAAACATGTTGAAAAAATCTATATTTTCATTTTTTAAGGAAAAAAATCAACTATTGACAGAACGCAAGTCAAATAACTAATTAATCATTAAAAACCTATAAAATTGGACTCGATGTAAACACGTGTATGTTGAAATAAAAATTATTTAATTTCATTTATTGATTGAGAAAAATAACTGATTTCAATTTTTAACCATTCACTAATTTATAAGAATTTCATCATTAAAATCTAAATTAATGGCTAGGTATCATTAATAGTTAATTATGCTACTAGCAGGTTGAGAGAAGGCTTGTAACTGAGTTTAGTCTTGTATTTTATTTTTGAAGTTGAATTTAAAGAAAAAGGTTACCAGAATCTTTTTCAAATGTATCAACTCGGATTATATTTTTTTTTTTACAGATCATTTGAATTTAAAGTTACTTTTGGTTTTAAATTTATAACAAAACACTACCTTTAAACTTTTGACCAAGATCTTGTTTGATTTTTTTTTTCTAAGGAAGGAAAGCAAAATGGATCAACAAAGGAGATTGAGTGTGAAGTTAGCAACATGGTTATAAGA
>Ga0325404_1002094_pt1 | contig 21285 bp, 10 predicted proteins | sample PopdelMetagenome_18_FD_205664 | JGI IMG/M metagenome (GOLD analysis project Ga0325404, IMG submission 205664) | Populus deltoides microbial communities from Bellville, Georgia, United States - Xylem-Control-R1 | ecosystem: Host-associated > Plants > Phyllosphere > Stem > Wood/Secondary xylem...
TACCTAATTATTTAAATTATTAAATTAAAATAATTTTTTAACAATAATCACTATTTTTATTGTCGGTGTCCAAAGGACCACAACATGCGACGCCCTTCCTTTTCATCGGAAACATCCTCGTTTTGGTGTGGGAAATCAAAACCTAGCAAGGAACGAAGGTATGTTTCCTATATATTACGGTCGGTGCACCCATCGAGTTCCATATTTCTATGTGGGAATTGCTTGCAGCCCTCTACTACTAGTTTGGAACGTTCGAACGCGGTGAGTGCTGTGTTTTTTTTAAAAGAATTTAAAAAAAAATTATTAAAAATTAATTTTTTAAATATATTTTGAATCATTTTAATGCATTTATTTTAAAAATAATTTTTAAAAAATAAAAAAATTATTATTTTAATACATTTTAATATAAAAAATATTTTAAAAAAAAACAATAACCACATTTCTATATTTGAATTGTACATGTACTATGATATGGGCAATCTCATGATCTGTCCACAAACTGAAGATGTTCAATCACGTGAATATTTTATATACCGAAAATATGGAGAAAATAAGTCTCATTAATTGACCCTTAAAGTTGAATGGACATCCTGATTTTAAATGGATTTAACGTTTGATTTGTGAAGTGTTTTGACACTCGTAATATGTTAATAGGTTCTCTATAACATAGAATTTCCAACAACATCCTCTTTCTCGACATGTAGCCATGCCTTGTTTTCACTTAGGCCACAAAAAATTGTCTAGAAACAGTGCGTTTTTTCTCTATTTTCGATATTTTTTTCCGAATTATAAAGGATTTAATGTTATTTTATTTTATTTTAATTTGTGTTCAGGCCATAAGCCAGATTAGATCAAAGTTTTGTACTCGGGATTGTAGGGTCCAAGACAATTCACTTCAACTTTGATAAAATCAGGCTTCGAATCCCTACAGTTTTCTAGGTATTAGCTTTGTAGGGTGTGGGATATTTTATCAAATTTTATTTATTTAGCTCTACTCCGCATCATACAAACTTGGATGTACGTAATAAAAATTACTTTAAACAAAAAAATTTACTTGAAAATATATTAATAGTATTTTTTTTATTTTTTAAGATTTATTTTTGATATTATCAAATCAAAACCCATCAAAAACATTAAAAAAAATTATTTAAAATAACAAATTTTTTAAAATTTTAACAAACATCAAGTTAAATCTTAATTCAAAAGTAGATGCTTGCCAATCCTATCTGGATAGTGATCAATGGTATGGACCATCTGGCTGTGGAGAAATTGTTGGTGGCTTTTCACTAGACAATATAAGCAATGGTATCCACGTAAGCAATGAGGAAACCCAGGTGATGAGATGCATGGAAAAAAGAAGAAGAAAAACCTACCTAAGGTTGACCATGAAACATACTGGTTTTCCTTTTGTTATGGTTTGACGAGTTTACACTAACAAACAGTGTCTGCAGCCCACGGGTTTCATTGGTAGCCACTTGTCCTGTGTCCCTGGAACTGAAGTTCAGTTCAATTATTACATAGTTAGTGTTAGCATCTTTTGCAATGGAAGATTGTAGACTTCGATGGCCGGGCTGTGGTTTTGTGCCAAGATTTCTCAGAAACAGCAGCAGTTCATGGCTAATGCCGTCGAGGCAGCAGTATCTTGATTTGGGATATGACCTGTTTTTTGGTAAACAAGTATTCAAGGTTTCTGTTTTTTATTTTATTTAAAAAAAAATAGATGATACGTTTTAAAAAATGCAAAATAAAAAAAGGGTAATGACTGCCATAACGTTTGACTACTGTTTCATTTGTTAGAGAAACAAGAACAAATAAGTTTGTTTATTTATTTTTAAAAAAAAAAAAGAAAACAAAAGGTGTAAATCATGTCAAATGTCAACTGAATAAAAATATAGAATGACCATAGCAAGAACATCGATCATTTATCACATGACAGGTAGAACTTGGAATCAAGAATTGTATAGTTACTTTCAAGACATTATAATCAACTGAAAAAAAATATAGAACGACCCTAGCACGTCATTTTTTTAATATAATTTTTTTTTTTAGAATAGTTTTGTTTGATTTTTCAAACACATTATGTTGATTTATTCATAATATTTATTTTTAAATAATATTACTTATGTATTCACCTTGCATTATATCTTTTAGGGTATGAATTTATTTAATCAGTTTTATTTATGTTTATTTTTTAAATCATCAATTTTTTAGGTTGTGGATTTAACTTTTGTTGAATTTAATAAATAAATTTAGTAAATATAATCAGGTGAATTTCTCGAGGTTAAATATCTTGATTTTCATTAATCTTTTAATTTTATTAATTTTTCTTTTAGCTTTCTAATCTTTTTAATTTATATTTTGAATTTTTTTATATTTAAAAATATATATTAAAATAATCTACATAACTAATAGTTTTTTAAAAAAATTATGACTCTGCGATCACAGCACGAGTTAAATAGCCGGTGATCACTAATTTCCCTTGTTTTACACGAGACAAAATCAACCCGCGTGCCATGTGGCAGACTAGCTATTTCTCATTCCCAAGCATGAGGAGTAAATCTACATCGTTGATATGTGCACACATTAGGGTGATATCAAATGTTTTTAGATATAAAAAATATATCCGTGTTTTAACAAAAATAAATAAATTAAATTATGTGATTGATTTAATGTATCTTGGTAGATTTAGTGAGTCTAAAAATAATCTAGACTATTAGTAAAATTATAATTTGATTAAAAAAAATATAGACGACAACATATTGAATTAATCTAAGTTATCCTATCAAATATATAATTTGAATTATAAAACCTTGATAATTCTAAAATAAATTATGAAATTCAATTTTCAATCAATTTAAAGTTGAAGAATAAAATTAAAAAAATAATTAAAAAAAAATCCAAGTCAGGTTAATTCGTCAAACCTGTGACCTGAGTCATAAATTTGAGATAACCTCATAAAAAATAAATTATGAAACTTAATTTTAAACTAATCTAATAATAAAGAATATAATTTAAAAAAATAAATGAAAAAAAACCTAAACCAACTTGAATTAACTATTAAAATTATCATTCCATAAAAAATAAAATAAAAATAAAAAGCCAAATAAATTACGAATCCAATTACTTGCAGTACTCAAACCAGCTCTTGGTTTGATTCGATACCGACCGTATAAAACATGCAAAATGGGGTCCCGGGAATCTTCCCCCTTTTTCTTCATGTAAAAAGAAGACCTTTTGAAATTCCCGTGAACACCTCTTTGAATTTTGTACTTGTTTTCTCCCCTCTACTCTCCAAATCCTGGACTTTAAATGAAGAAATTCAAATTTAACACTGATTGCAAAGTGGGAACTGATCAGTGGAGCCATGCCAACAAGGATATCAAGTGGTTTTCTTCTTTTTTTTCATGATAAATCTCGAAGCTCGTCAAGAAATTCCAATTAGAAATTAATCCAAGTGATGATAACATAATCTCTCTTTCCATCATTTTGTAGCTGGGGGAAAATGATGTGGAGATGATAGAGTTCACGAGTGCAGCAATCTTCTTGCAAGATGGTAAGGTAGTGTTTGGAAACGTCATTTCTTAAAAATTTAAAATATTTTTTATATTTTTGGATCGGTGAAAATTGTGGTAGAGGCTATCTGCCCCAAAATTGTCTCAATGGGCTAACACGCAGGAGCTAAAGATGAATGGGCTGTGGTTGCCAGAATAACCCATCTATTGGGCCTTTTAGGATCTCATTCAAACTATTTCTTTGTGTGATTTGTAAGAGGGAAGCTTTCGAAGATGATGCCCGTCCCAGATCCACTTTCGCACCCATCTTTTACTATGCATTTAACGCATAGTAAGAGCATGTAAAGTAGATGCAAGCTATAATTTTGTGGATAAGATTGTTTGTAAATCTATGGAGTATTTAGAGGTGAAAGGAGAGTATATCTGCGACCAGCAAAAATATATGGACATGGCAGCAAGAAAATAAATCACCCTTTAGGATTGAATAGTGCACATTATGGGTCCATGGCACAAAATCAGAGGATAACAATATCCATTCAAAACCATGCAACAATATAATTTGATTGTCCTTGGAAAGTGCTTCTCCTTACACACCCACTAGCCTAGAAAAGGAATTAGAATTTGTAAGTGCAGCTTCCATCATCACTCCTTGCAGTTGGATCAAAGTTTGCTGCATTTGGATCAGTACAGCCTTCAGCGACAGGCACCTTTACTTGCTGTGCCGCTTGGCCTGCAACAAACAACAACGAAAGAAAACCAACTTAAGAAAAACTCCTGTTCCAACTTTATACACAATAACAGAAGCCAGATGCAAACCTCCCATCCAAGCCTCTAGGATCAAGGGATCTAACCATAGAAAGTTCCTCTATCAATGGAATCTTGATTGGCTTCACCAAGAGAAGCCTCGCTCAGGTACTTGTCAGCCAATTGGACTCTCTTCACATTCTCTTGCTCCTGGACAAGCATGTTTCCATACTCAAGGAGCTTCTCGATTGTCATCTTCGGCTGCTCAAAAGTTGGGGGTCCATCCCTTGAGTTCACAAGTTTCTTTCCAATGCTGTCAACACCAACACCTGAGATCCACTTCCTCACCTCATCGTCATAAACTCGGGCCCTGAGAGCACCAAAGAAATCTGCACAAGCACAAAATATTAGCCACCCCAAACAAAAATGCACCCAAAGCCCTTTTGAATGTTGAGTCTAACATCTACTTTGTGAAACTTGGTTTTAAGAAACGCTTGTCACCAATAAAGCTTTCAAAACTCTAAAAGGGAGCTTGCTTACCGATAGATTGACCAGGGAAGGTATCAACAAGCTTGACAATATCTTCCTTGGCAATTTTGTCACTCTTGAATATTCCAATGCAGACACCAATCCTATCATCTCTGGTTGGAGCCCAGTAGAATTTCTCCATACGACCATCACGGATAAGAGGAGCATACAGTGTTGAAAAATCGTTACCAGTGACGATGATGGGGACACGTGGATTATCCTCCTTGTTGTACATGCCGGGAAGTTGCACATTTGTTGGGTTGTCAGCAATGTTCATGAGGGTAGCATTAACCATCTGGTTGTTGACGGTGTATTGGGTAGTTCCACCAAGTCTACCAGCTCCGGCATCAAGATCGTTGATGAAGAGGCAGCACATCTTTCCCTTCTTCTTGATTATATCAGCCGCCTCACGGTACCTTTGCCTGATAAGTTTTGCGGGTTCACCAGCGTTCCCACTTTCCAATTCTCCAGCACTCATCATGATTGGGCTGAAACATGGATTATCATCAGACGAAACGGTAACGAGCATAACAGAAAGATCTATAGTGTAACATATTCAACATGTACAAGCTGTCAGGCAGAAATAAATTAAGTTGATGGAAACAGAAACTCACTTAATTCCCATCTTGGCAAAGACAAGTTCACACTGGAAGGATTTTCCTTGGCCTTTGCCTCCCCAAATACCCAAGATGAGAGGAACCTGCAACAAAGTCACGGAAATTGTTCAATTTTTTTTTTTTTCAAAAAATACCAATAGAAGAGATTATTCAATTAATATACTTAAGTGGCTATAAAAAAGAAGTCAGGTGTTAAATATACCTTGATATTAGGCAGGCTCATGAAGTTCTTGGAGATGTGAACAACAAGCTTGTCCATGAAAGCAGGAGCAATGTAGTAACCATCCATGTTGTTGTCCAAGTTGTACCTAAAGCACAGTCACCAAGTCATGTTCATAATCAAACTTGTCCGCAACTTCAGACGAAATGGAAATCATAATTCATAAGTATTAGCTAAACAGCGAGAATAATCTCCAATAATTCCCATATATAAAAGTATGGTACTTACGTACGAAGACCTTGACTGAGATACTCATAAGAACTCAAAATGGGGTTGTGAGTTCCAGTTCCCTGGGGGGCTTGGAAAAGAGAGTCCACCATACCCTTTCCTCTGGTGATATCTTGTTGGTCATCAGACATGTCTGTAACAAGGCCTCCCCATCTGTCCTTGTCGGTCTGCTTCTTCTCATCGTACTCTGCAACAACCTTGAAGCTCCCTGATGAAATTTTGGAGTTTGTGAACCTTGATGAGCTCACTTTCTTCAAGCTGTTGCCAAAGAAAGCTGAATTTGGGACTGTGGATCCAGCGCCAGAGCCATTCAAAGCCAGCTGCATCAAGTTATGACCACATGTATAGATCAAACTAATTCATCAGGAATTCCAAGTTCTTAACATTCAATATAGCACAACCAAAACTAAGCCCATCGTCATTTCTTCTATGAATAATTGAACCCATTAATTAGTTAGTTCAACTTAAAGCTTCTAATCCTAGTTCATATAGCAATCCAAGACTAAGTTAATTATGAAGGCCCAGAAGTGAAAAGAAACAAACAGCAATACAAAGACCAGCAAAATAGTTACTGTGTTGGATGGTTTAAGAACCCATGATCTTAAAACCGAGTAAGAAAACAAGCTATGTATAGGCGAAGATATCCAATTTAAAGCACATGATGCAGGCATTCAGTACTTAAAGCATGAAATGGCGGGAAATTAAGATAAGAGTACCGGTGCTGTGTTGACAGCTCCAACGGTTGAGATGGTTGCTGCCATGATCAACAGCAGTGGTTGATTGAGGAAGTAATGCAAAGGGTAGAGTGACTTCTAGCTAGCAAATGCAGAGTTTTGGCCTTCGAGGTGCGAAGCGAGGACTCAAGTGAGGGTCTTATAGCAAAAGAAAACTGTTGTCTCTGAGGATTGGTTTTCAAATTCCTAACGGCCACATACTCAAGATTGGATTGCTGCCACGTGGCATTAGGAAAACAGTTTCAAGCTTGAGTTCCTCATTGAGTCTTTGAGATTAGGATTTGATGTGCTATATTTGCCACTCAAATTCTTGGCAATTGTATTGTTACCACAGAAACTTGGAAGCTAGAAAGACCCCTTTTTTTTTTGTGTCTCCAGAATTATCTCTCCTTTTTCTGTTATTTCGTGGTGAGCAAAGCGTCTGTGATTTCCAGATGGTTCTTTTCTTTTTGTCTCTTTTTTTATCATTATTGGAGATGGGCTTCATTGCGAATATTCCACCTATTTAGGGGTCCCTCTCGCTTGTTTTCCTACAATTTTCTTGTTGGATGAGAAGATATTTCCGAAATTTTTCTGGTTCTCATGGTCTCACCAGCAAGGTTAAAATGTCATGCAAGAAGGACGATGGTTTTGTCCATGCGACAGTTCAAGAGTGTTGTCCATTCACGGCGAAACGGCATTAAAACACAGCCACAGGCCACAAGGACTACAGACGATCCAGCTAGAAAATCACCTTTGTAGTCTGAACCCAAACTCTTGGCATTGAGGCCTTTCTTATTAAGTCCAGATTCACTAGCATTTAGCTTTACGGACTCTCAACATTCGGGAACTAAATGAAAAGATGGAGGCCTCGAATTCGGCCCGTGGCCGCTAATAGCCTGGAAGAGGGCCGTCTGTGCTTGGAATGCTCTCCTAAGTCCTCTGTCCTCACACCTCGAGTCCTCGATTACTTCGAGACGCGAACTGTAGGTTGTCGGCTCAAATCGTAGGTGGGTTCGAATTCGAGAGAAAGATGCAAGAAAACAAACAGATGGACAACTTTAAATTTGGAAGACCTGTGTGCAAATCCAATTAAGCAAGAAAGAATTATTCTCCAAAAGTAAAAATAATATATCGACAATAAATTTCCTTAACAATTAGGAATAGAGAGAGCTTTAAGATGCAATGTATGATTCATTTATAACTTCAAAAGCTGTCTTGTGATAATAAAAAAACAAAAAACAAATTATGTTTCCTTTCCAAGTTGGAATTTTAAGATTTCTATAGTGATAAAAAATATATATGTTTTTTTTTTCACTTTCTAAATTTGAATCTATGATAAAAAGATATTTAATTATATGAATGCATTAGATTAATAGGAAAAAAAATCCCTCGAGGAGAAGACTTGTCTCAATTGACTGATTAATTGGTCTAAAAATACTTGAATTATTGAATATTTTTTAACAAAAAAAACTAAAAGATGTTGTTAAATGCTACATTCATAAAACATTTTTAATTGGAATAATATTTTATGTTTTGTGAAGTTTTAATTTTAGTTTTTTTTAGTTTTTTTGTAATTTCACTCTTCATCAATTCAATTTATTTATTTAATTTTTTAATTCAATATTATATTATTTTAGAAATTATGCTTCATAATTTTTTTATATTTTTTATTAGGTTATATACTGGTATCATAGATTTAGTTTTTTTTTTCGATTTTAACCTTTAATATTAGATCTATTAGAAGTGGGGCTTCAAAAAAAATTTTTGATTGCATTCTATGAATTTATTATTATCTCGTGATCCAAGTTGTTGGTTTAACAAATTAACCCGGGTTGGCTCGGGTAAGTTTTTTTGGCTTATTTTTTCAAGTTGATTTTTTTTATTTTATCCCTCGATATTAGATTAGTTGAAAATCAAACTTTGTAATTTTTTTTTATTTCTATGTGGCTATCGCGATCTCATGATCCAGGTCATAAGTTTGACAAGTTAACTCAAACTCACTCTATTTATTTTTTTTGGCTTTTTTTATTTAATATTTTTTAACCGAGCTTCATAATTTTTTTTTATTCACATGGGGTTATTATAATCTCATGTTACCGTCTCAATATTTAAAAACAAATATCATTTAATATATTACTATATTAATATTTTAAAAAATATTATCTAATATAATTCACAATTATTTTTTTATATTATAAAACAAGCTAGTAATGCTAGAATATATTTTTTTTATGTTAAAAAAATTAATTTGAGTGATAACATAACACGACACAATGATTTTTAGTGACCTATCTACGTCACGGTTGTGAAACTCATATGTTTGTCTCGAAATAATGGCGAGCCAAGCTCATGCAAGTTTTACCCTCTTTGTTTTTTACTTTTTTTTCCTCCAGAACGCTGAACCTAGTGCAGACTAAGCCTAGATTTTATCCGGGACTCGAGACAGAAATGTAAACCACCGACACTAACATGGCATTCGAAAAAAGAAGAAAGGCCGCTCCTCCAGTAGGCAAGAAAACTTTGTAAAAAAAAAAAATTATTTCGAACAAACAAACAAGCTTAATGGCCTAGGTAGGGCACGAGAAAACACATTTTGAGGAACGAATACTTCTTCGGTTTGAATCCATCAAAGAGACCTGACTCTATATCTCAATTTTTTTACACAAACTGCTTTTGCCCTCAGATTAAGCTGGTGGATTGCCAAAACAGTTTGGCACAAGGATCTTTAATTTTTAGTTTTTTTAATAGAATGGAAATAATAAATTCATGATACATCAACCAACCACACCTTGGGAAAACTTGAGCAAATTCTGACTTGAAATCCAGGCCAAGCAATTATATCGAATTGCAAATTCATTAGGCTCAGAATGTGACTGCCGAGTAAAAAACATTAGTAAGATGTTGATGTTCTAGCATGATTTTCAAAAAACTGCAATGGGTAGAGTTGATGACAGCTCAAATTGCCTAGGAAATAACTGGAAAGGAAATGCAACGTCACCTAGAACCTATAAACCTTGCAAAGTGTTTTGAACTTCTGCAATAGGTTCATGAACATGCAAATATAGGTTCAAGGATAAGAGCTAGCAAGCAAAGCTTTAGCACTTGCAAATGGATAAAATGATCATTATTCCATGATAGAGAAAGACACTTTCATCGTTAAACTCGAAAGCCGAAAAGCTCCCCCCTCCACCATCCCATAAACACCTGCTTGTCATAATTTCATTCCAAACAAAAACTTAAACAGTTTTGAAAAGACAGAAAGTAGGAATTAATGTCACTGAAAACAGCATTTTGTCTCCCTGTTTCTCTCTCTATCATTTGCCCATGTGTGCTTTATTTCTAGAGCATTGAAGCATAAGAACAGATAAGAAAAGTAAGCACTTACTAGTTGCAACTGTTGCTGATAGGCATCTGAGTACTCTCTTGGCTTTGACAGAGGTGGATGGATGCTGTTTGAAGTCTTCAACTGCCTACTTATTGTAAAGTGGCCAACAGCCCAACCTGATTTAGTGTAACATTAAAATATGCTTAGTTATGGATAATTACCGCATTAAGTAGATTAAAAACTGCATGATAAGGGGAACTACTGCAAACCAGACAAAAAGCTGTCATGAATCATGCACTCTATTTCCAATGCCTAAAGCTATGAATTCTGCATATAAAACAATATAAATTTGTTCTCTTCAACTTAAAGAGCATATTTAAAGCCGTAATGCACACAGCTTGATTTTGATTGAAGGAATAAAATATTGGCTAACAATGTAACATTATTTCTACGACACCGACAATGTTGGATTTGACATTGTGCCAATTCTACATGGTTGGATCTGAATCCAGGGGAAAATAATTATGAAAGTTACAATAAGTTGCTGACAAACATACACTCAAGTCTCTCTCTCTCTCTCTCTCTCTCTCTCTCTCTCTCTCTCTCTCTTTTCTTTCTCATGAAATGAACTCTTGAGGACAGAGACATAAATATAACCAAACCCACATAGTGAGATGGCATCACAGCAAAAATGAGGTCAACATTGACAGACTGCATATTTTGATTCAACTGCTTTGTTGAGACTGCATTTTCACAAATAGAGAATGGCATGGAACCTAGAATCTAGTAGCCGGCTGCAAAAGGAGCAGCAAAGGTGTACAAAAGGGCAGTAAGCTTTGTGGATACACAGTTCATTAAGATTTATGGAAATTCCCATATATATTCCAAGTTTCAAAAGTTCAAGGACCCTTGTTCTGTATTTTCTTAAAATCATTCTCTTTAGCAAAGAACTTTTCATGATGCCAATTAAAAGGAGAAATGGCTAGTGCACTTGCCTGGCTGATGACATTATTTTAGGATAAATTACTATTTAAAGCAATTATATCTCTCTTTTATTTTAGCCCAACTAATGATAATGATGATTGGATTTTCCATCAGTTTATATGTGGAGATTATTAACGAATAAAGTCCTTTTAAGGCACGAATTAGGAAAACCTTACCCAATTTGAGAATGAAATTGTAGCCCACAAGGGAGACCCAAAAGAAACCCACTTTTAGGAAAAGTGAGAATGTCTCTTGCCACAACAAAAAGCGTTTATGACACTTCCAAGTGATGATTATAAAGAGCAAATCTCAACTCTAGTTCCCAAACAAACCAGCTTTCGTACAAGTATAATCACCTCAACACAGATAAGTAAAAGGCATAGGACAATGACAGGGCTGGGCTCTTCATGCGGAGCATGCAAATTCCTGCGAAGAAAGTGCACAAGCGAATGTGTGTTCGCACCGTATTTCTGTTATGACCAGGCTGCAGCACACTTTGCCGCAGTGCACAAAGTGTTTGGTGCAAGCAATGTTTCAAAGCTATTATTACACCTACCAGTACACAATCGAGGCGATGCTGCTATCACCATATCTTATGAAGCACTGGCTAGGATGCGAGATCCTATATATGGCTGCGTTGCTCATATCTTCGCACTGCAACAACAGGTGTCTAAATTGTTTCTCGAAGTGCCCGAGCACTTTTACAAATCACCTAGAATATAAACGAGTTCTAGCTGAAAACACGAGTCTCTTACATTGTTTGCCTTGTATTGCAGGTTGCCAGCTTACAAGAGGAGATAGAAATCCTTGAGAACCAGATGGCTAGTCTCACAGTTGGTGTCGCCGGTTTTGGAAGTTCGCCAACAATTTCAAACCCGAACTGTGAGATGCTGTTTTCCTTCCAACAAGATGCCATGAACACACAATATTACCAGAATCCACAATCTGCACAGCTAAACCATTCAGGATATACAACTGGGAACCAAACTTTTGATGGCCAGATGAACGTGCCACTTCCTCCTTTATATGGATGGGAAGACCATGACATTTTTTGCAACTCTCACCCACGTCCTTTAGAGAGACTCCTCGAGGAAGTTGACAAAGAGATCTTCACATATTGTTCATGGCCGGACAGCGGAAACATCATCATATGAGAAGATCCAAACTCTTGGCGAAAATGTTAATGGCAAGTCAGGGATTGTGCAACAGATGTTTCATGGATCAACAAGGAAAATTTTGTGTTCGCATCTTTGTAATTTCAGTTGTGTAGATTACAACGATTTCAAGATCAAGGTATGAGCTTCCAAATAAGCATTTCCAGTCATCTCAAAATATCTAACCTCACTCCCGCAAGCAATCATATAGATAAGACACATCCAGAAAATTCTCTCAACAGTAGCAATGACAATATCCCTTGTAGTTGGCAACACCACCAGTCATGAATCATAGAAACATCAAGTGATTCAAAGTATTCAATAGATAACTTTTTTCAATGCCACAAATGTGAGGAACTTCAAATGAATTCCTCAGAACCCAAACCAGACTGATTAGGCAGTTTGCAATCAGGTCTCATGGTCATGAAAATATATTTCAGGCTAAAAGAAAACCCAATCCTTCTGGAAAATTATTTACATTCTGCGTGTCAAAATACATCATTCAGTAAGTTGCCAAGAAAAGCATGTGCCTTTTAAAATGTACTAAACACGATTATGCTAGGAATATATAACATGGTGTGCTCAATCCAATGAAAATGCATCCACATTGAACACACAGAATTACCATCTAGAGAGGAGGCTTCACATATGCAGTGCCTTTCCAAGCATAAGATTGAACTGGTGCAACTACGAATAGCTTCCGACTTGTAGCAACAACCACAGTTTGCTGTTTAGGACCGGTTTATCTATCATCTTATGTTAGGAATACCCCTTGTGCTCCACGCATGCCGTTGCACAGAATTATTGGGCTCCTTCTCATATGCAAGTGTACAAATGCAGATCAAGCTGACACCATTAAACATCACCTCACTATCTCATTAACAAATTGCAAGATTAATAACTGCATATAAAAAAGATCATAACCATTTATAAGTTATTTATATGTACATATAGATGATCGAATTCCAAGAGTATTATAACTTCATTGTTAAAATTAACAGGGGAAACGCCCATGCTAGAATGACAACATAACTTTAAGATGAATACTTCTCAATCCACTTTCTGCAAGGATGACTGCCTTCATTTTCAAACCTAGAAGTGCTGGAACTCCTTGCACAGAGAGGCATTGAGCCTCAAGCATCGTCCCACAGCATAAACTGCAAATTTTGATTTTCTAAAACGCTCAAGTTTGGCAGAATCTTCCACTCCAATATACAGCCGAAAAGAAAACAGTGCATTTTACAGTGAGAGATTTCGGAGGTCCACTATTTAGCAGGTCTGAACCCAAATTATTCTAGAGAGTTGTGGGAGGAACAAATGGAGGGGCCTCTGCACATTGCCCGTGATTTGTCAATGACAGCAACACCACAAGAGGTCCAAGCTAGAATTGAATAAGGCTTCCTTAACAAATGTGAGCTTGAATAACATAAAGAACTTTTCTGGCTGCATCTGGGAACAAATTTTCGACTCCCATTTTGTAATTTTATCACAATTGTGATTTTAAAGATAAAAGCATAGCTGTATTCTACTTTCATCATTCAGCAGCGCATCTTAGTATTCCAAAGCGAGTTCCCACACATCGGCACCCTTTACTATCAGATTAATTACATCTGTAAAAAGTTGGTTGATGAAACTAGTGCAGAACCAGATAAAGCACCTAAGCATATAATATGCATGCGATAGCACCGACAGACAGAAAGACAACATACAGATAGACAGGCAGGCAGATGCAGAGCTACATAGTTTTATATGATACCATGTTATCATAGCAAATTCTCAGCAGGCTCAAGACAGCTTGAGTAAAATGCTTTGGCACAAGGTCATCTGGATATAAATCTTCACTGCAACGACATGCAAAAGTGATGCTGTGATTCAACAACAACTAAGCCTCCAAAAAGTGATACTGATATTGGATACAACAACAGCAAGTTATTTAACAACACTATGTGCAGTTACTGGAAGCACTCTTGTTTTGACAAAAATACAGCCAATTTAAATATGAAGATAAGTCATTCAGCTCTAAATATATATCTTCTCTCTGGGGAAACTGTGGCCTAAAATTTTAAACGACCATTAGGTTTCAGCTAATAACTCGGTAAAGCTTTATTTTATTTTTTTGGTTATGCATGTGGGTGAATAAACAAAACCTGAACGGGGGCATTAAATGTGTGGAGCAAACAGCAAAGTATAAACAAATACACAAAGTAAACCTAACTTGGTTGGCTCATCAAATTTACTGGTTCAAAGATTGACAATGCTCACAATAGCCACCATCTCGTTACTGTGTTCTACTATACAGTTGTCTACTGAAACATTGATGTCATTTCTAAAGATAACATAAAATATTTACCAAAAATACACAGGGCCAATGCATTGCAACAGAGATAATGTTTGCCCATGACATGGAAAACCACATAATCCTTCAAGACAGTAATTAACTAGGGAGGTTATCCTGAATTGACTGATTCACTGAACATAAAATTCATTCAATTTCACATGCCACATTATCCTGTCTACTCCGCAATACAGTTACTTAGATTAACGACTTGGTTTTCAATAAAATGATTCATGGATTGCACGACTGAAATAGTTCATTCCATGCTGGCTAAATAGGAACCTCTTCATCTGGACATCAGCATAATGAATGGAACGGTCATTGTAAGGAGATGACCTCGGTTCTTTATGCCACTCATCCATCACAAAGGATGGCCAAAAAAAAATTCCATTAATAGTAAAATTCTTCATGCATTGCTCATTTAGTACTGTAACAACAATACAAAGGGATGGAAGTCAGAACATAGTTAAGGGAACAATATGAAACTCAAAAAAACTTGTGAACCCCACATCCACTCAAACTTCTGTGTAGTTTTGGCAGATAAAACTGAAGAAAAAGTTTGAAACCTCGGAGATACTTAGATTTGAACAAAGTCGGCAGATAAAATTGAAGAAAAAGTTCGAAACCTTGGAGATACTTAGATTTGATCAGAGAAGCAAATCCAACACCTGACTTCAAAATGTTCTACGAGCCTTAATTAGCCATGAACCCATCCTCACTAGAGGTCTGAAATAGAAAAATCGAGTATCAGTATGCAATTAAAGCAAAACCATGACAAGAATGTTTGTGAAAGACAATAACCTGTCTCAAGAGCACCATTCTCTGGCATTCTGGAACATCTTTAACCATGGGCTAGGGCCTTTCTTGTCCACATTCCACTGTGTGGGGTACCAAGGGAATTGCCACATCAAGAAGCAACGCTCAGGATGAGGCATCATTGCAAGATGCCTCCCATCAGGAGAACAAATTGCTGCGACTCCTAAAGGAGAGCCATTGACATTGAAAGGGTAAACTTCTGTTGGATTCCCATCATCATCACAATATCTTACTGGGGCCAAGTTTGAATGAATCACTCGATCAAGAACGCCATCGTCAGGAAAATATGCTCTTCCCTCACCATGAGCAGCCCATACACCCAATGTGCTGCCCTCCATTCCTTTGAACATGATAGCAGGCGAGTCCTCTATTGTCACACTTGTAAAGCGGCATTCAAACCGACCAGATTCATTGTGAACAAACCTTGGTTGTGCTGGGTCCCCTCCAGCACCAAACACACCCCCAACTTGGGGGCCTGGGACCCAACCCAATAGAGCCATGAGCTGACACCCATTGCAAACACCAAGACTAAAAGTATCTGGCCGCCTATAAAACTCTTGAAATTGATTCAAAAGAGGCTGGTTAAATCGTATGGAAGCAGACCAGCCTTTTGCAGAATCAAGCACATCGGCATAGCTAAAGCCACCCACAAACACAATACCACAGAAATCACGTAGAGAGATAACTCCATCCAGAAGGTCTGACATTGTAATATCCCAGGGTTCAAAACCAGCAGCATAAAAAGCTGCAGACATCTCTCTATCTCCATTGCTACCTTCCTCTCGAATGACAGCTACTTTTGGTTTCGAAGTTGCAATCATATATTTCTCATCTGTAAAGGAAGGAGTGAAGGACATTCTCCAGGTAGGTTCATGCCTAGACTTCAAACCTTCCTTCTCTAAGTCCACACAAGAAGCTAATCTTTGAAACTTCTCCAGATGGAAACTGGTTTCCTCCCAAGTGTCTCTAAGGAAAGAGGTTTCCTCCTTCAAACAAGTGACCCCATCAACTTTCAATTCTATCGAGGGCGAGGCAGTCACTTGTCCAATGATCTCGCCAGAAACCCCAGCACTGTAGAGCTTTTGCATTACAATATCCAAGTTCTTTCTGCTAACTTCAAGAACAAGACCAAGCTCTTCTGCAAAGAGTGTTTCAAAGTGGCTCTCCCTTTTCGAAGTCAAGTCCAAAAGAATACCACAATTCCCAGCAAATGCCATCTCCAGGGCACAGACAAGTAGCCCACCATCACTAATATCATGGCCAGAAGAGATTATTTCGTCTGAAATAAGATCCTGGACACTCTCAAAAGTTTTTTTCAGGTAAGAAACATCGTCAAGGTCTGGGCAGTCATCACCAACTTGGCCAAAAGCCTGAGCAAGTGCAGATCCACCCAGCCGCCTCTTTCCCTTGGCCAAATCAATGTGAAGCAGTACACCCTCATCTCCTAGCTTCAGATCAGGGGTTACTGTTTTTGTTATGTCAGGGCAAGTGACATATGCACTGATGACAAGATTTCCCGGGGCCTTAACAACCTCACCACCTGCATGGGCTGCCATGGAAAGACTGTCCTTGCCCCCATCAATAGCAATGCCAAGTTCAATCATAGCTTCTGAAAGAGCTGTGGCAGCATCATACATGTCAGCTCCTTCCCCGTCCAGCTTGGCAGCGTACATCCAATTCCCACTTGCCTTGACATCAGAAAGAGAAGTAACCTTTGCCCAAACCAGATTAGTGAGAGCTTCTCCAACAGCCAGTCTGGCCATTGCCTTCGGATTAACCAGACCTTTGATAGGTTGTTCCCCGATGGCACAGGCACCTCCAGTCAAGTCAGTGTAAGTCTGAGCAATGACAGCAACATCAGCAAGTGTAATTTGCAAAGGACCAACAGTTTGCTGTTGTGCTACAAGACCTGTGACACACCTATCCACTTTCGTTGTCAGGAAACGTTTCGAACATACAGATGGAAGCCTTAATACTCTCTTTAAAGCATCCATCACAGTGATCCCTGGAGCAATATCAAGTGGCTCTCGTGCTGGAACCACCCGATGAAACTCAAAACTTTTCTGAGGCATGTCCCCAAGAACTTTCTCAAGCTCAAGATCCACAGCAGGAGGAGGAGGAGGGAGTCCATTTGCATGACATTTCTCAATAGCTGAACTATCAACCAAAACAACACGTCCCTCACCACTAATTGTTCCAATAACAGCCATCGACACCCTTTCCCTTTTGCAGATTGATTGTAAGAGATCACGGCTTTCAGCCTTCACCAAAATTGCATCTTGCTCCTGATACTCTGCGCCCCAAATCTCCAAAACAGACATTGTGTGATCACCAATAACAATTGCCCTGATGTCAATTTGAGCACCCTTTGGATATATAATTTCCTTAACAACATTACAGTTACCACCAGCTCCCTGATCATGGATACTGATGATTGGATTATCCTCACCCATCTCGATGCAGGAACGAACAACACGATACAGTTTCTGTGCCATCTCAGCATCTCCACGCTGTACAGCATTAAAGTCAAGATCTGCATCATTCTGGCCACTCACCATGCTTGATGCAGCCCCACCTCCCATTCCAATTCGATAAGCAGGGCCTCCAATCTTTACAACCAGCATGCCAATATCAGGTTCCCCTTTCGTTATGTGGGTGTGATCAATTTGCCCAATGCCTCCACTGAACATAATTGGCTTCAACCATTCCCGCCTCTCCCCGCTAGGAAGTCGCATCCCAAAAGTTCTAGTGTAGCCCTGAATCAAGGGCTCCCCAAATTTGTTTCCATAATCCGATGCGCCATTGCTAGAATCAATAAGAATCTGCAAAGGTGATGCCAGGTTTGATGGGTATGCAAAAGAATTATCTTCCCATGGGGCATAAGACCCCTCAATGTTCAGATTCCCAACACAGTAACCAGCTGTAGATGCAACAACAAATGACCCCCTACCTGTTGCATGAGTATCCCTGATTCGACCCCCTGCACCGGTCTCTGCCCCAGGGTAAGGTGCCACTGCACATGGGAAATTATGAGTTTCAGCTGTAAATAAAATATCAAGGTCACGGTCAGTTACATTTAAGGGGCATGTCAAGCCAGGATGAACTGGCCGCAATTGCTTTACAGGGAAGCCTTCGATTGCACTCGAGTTGTCCTTGAAACCAATGACAGAATTATTTGGATTCGCCTGCAAAGTGCTCTTTACGATCTGCATAAGAGTTCTATCCATGTGCTGTCCATCTATAACAATCTTCCCAGTGAAAAACCAGTGCCTGCTGTGCTCGCTATTAGATTGTGCAATGTCAAACAATTCCACAGTTGTCGGATTCCGCTTGATGTCCTCCCTGAACAACCTGGTATAATATTGTAAATCTTGCTCATCAAAAGCAAGCCCCATCTCCTGATTGATCTGCTCCAACGCTTTTCTCCCCCTCTCCATAACAGGAACATGTCGAACTTCCTCTGGAACTACACTGGCATCAAAAGACATAAGCTTCTGAGTATAAACACACTCAGTCATCCGGTCATGAACCATTGCAGCAAACTCATTGATTTGATAATCTGGCAACACGCCTTTACTGTACAACAAGTACCTTCTCGACCGTTCCAGTCTAGTCACCTCCGTCAACCCACAAGCACGGCAAATTGATACAGCATTAGCAGACCAAGCTGTGGTAAAAGACAATCTAGGCCCAACCTCAACTATCACAGCATTCACTCCTTCCTTTGTCTTCTTCTCGAGAAAGCTTTCAATCCCCAAATTCTCTGGCTCGTAAGTTTCTTGGAGAAGCCACCTAAGACACTCAAGCTTCTGGCTTGAGACCCCAGACTGAATACCGATATTAAAACACTGCTCAGTTTGTAAACCAACAATCTTGTTCGAAACTTTCGTTTGAGCAGACTTAAGTAATTCAAGAGTTGCACTCTCTTGAATCAATGGAATGCGATAGAAATGAATTAGTTCTTGCACAGGCTTTTCAATAAAACTTGATTGCTCATCAACAGAACTCGTCCCGGCCCCGGAAACAAAAGCTCTAGGCTTTGATTGAGCACGACATCTCAACGAAACACCCCTTTTATTAGATACACCAAATGCAGTCTTATGATTACGAAGCGTCCCCCACAGCAACTGGTTTCGTCGATTAATAGGCAAGTCTCCGTGTACAAACAGAGACTGCCTATGAGTGCCCTGTAATAGAATTACAGAGAGAGCACGAATCACAAAACCAATCACATAGCACAAGAAAGAAGAAGAAGAGGGTTTCTAGCAGAATTAACAAGAAACTGAATCCTATAAGAACAGGAATGAGAAAGAAAAAAATGAAAATTTTATTCTTCATAACAAAAAAAAAAGTGATCATATAGAAAAAGAACTCACTCGCAAGAATTCTGTTGCTGCTGTAATTTCTCGAGCACCCGCCATTCTATTGCACTTATACTAATTCAATAATCATAACAGAAACAAAAACCAAAAAAAAAATAACTACATAAAAAAAATAGAGGCAATTTATGAAATAAATGATTGTCAAAACATGAGAGACAACATAGCATGAAAAAAAAAAAAAGGTTTACCTGGAGCTACGATATGCTGGTGTGGTTAGGGTTTTGTGTGCGCGTAAAACCCTACGCTTAGAGTAAAGTAAGAGAGCTGAACGAGAGAGTGTCTATTTTTCTTTGACGAAATTGGTGCTATTAATATTCGTTCACCGTTCCGCCTCTTGCATAATAATGGATATTGATATGCATAAGAGTCCGTGGTCTATTGATTTTCGCTCTAATTACAATCTTACCCTCCCCCATGTTAATCTAACTCACCTGAGTCAGTTTTTTTTTTTTTTTTAATGTCGTCAGGCTTTCTTGCCATGGAAATTCCTTTTCCTTTGAACCTTTAATTTTTTTTTTTAACTATCGCTGTAAAAAAGAATTGTTTGTTTAGAGGCACGTAGTTGTGTATTTATTTGGAAATATTTTTAAAATAAATTAGATGTATTTATTTGGAAATATTTTTTAAAAAAATAAAGAATATGGGGAGCCATTTTCTTAATTTGATTTGAAATCCTAATAATTGTTTCGATTATTCATTCTTTTTTATATAAAAACTTATTTAAATATCTTGTTTGCAATTTTCAATTAAACCCTGATGTATAATTGATTCGATTAATTGTAAGGTTTTATTAAATTCTGTTGTAAATCCCATATATTTTTATAATATGATCCGAAAACTTTGAAAGATTTAATTACGGCCTAGATAACATAAGATACTTGGTAGAGTTTAGGATTCCACGTACTAGCTGATATCATGGTGGAGAGACAAGTCCTGCAAAGTCGGACGACAGGGGTTTTCCTCTTGTCCGGTGAATGGCACGCTCCTTTTACGCCACGTAGCACTTCTTTTTTCAACGGCAAGCGTCGTTCGCGAGGATGTGGAGAGCCTATTTTCTCGTGCACAAATCCGATTTTTGTTAAAGCTCAAAACTAGAGAATCCAATTTTTATGAGAGCTAGAAGAAAGGAGCTCATTTTTTAACTGGGGTAATATTTTAATTATATTAAAATAATAATTTTTTTATTTTATAAAATTTATTTTTAACATTAAAAAATCCAAAAAAATTAAAATAAAAAAATATTTAAAAATTTTCAAAAATATTTAATTACCATAAAAACAAACAGATTCTTAATCAATAAATTTTTAACCTCAAATCATATACATTATTGTACCAAGCATATTATTTTTCCTTCAATTTCCATGTTAACACAACAACTATGTGTGGATTATTTGCGTTGAAATGATGAATTTTATTTCTTAGAGTAATATTATTCGGTGCTATGAAGTTTAAAAAAAATATATATTATTGTTATTTCCACTTCCATAGACTATGAATTTTAGCTTCGCACTTAAGTATATGGTTTGGTGCAAATAAGTTTGCTTATAAAAGGTATTGGTTACCAAACCATTAGGAATGATAATGTCACCATATCCAACATCAGGCTTTTACTCAAACTCTTTTCAATTAGATCGACGTGGAGGCGAGTGAAAGATTTTTTTGACCTAGAATTTTAACTATTTTTATTTTTACTGTGCTAATAAATAATTACTATAGTAGTAATT
>Ga0325404_1002098_pt1 | contig 21272 bp, 20 predicted proteins | sample PopdelMetagenome_18_FD_205664 | JGI IMG/M metagenome (GOLD analysis project Ga0325404, IMG submission 205664) | Populus deltoides microbial communities from Bellville, Georgia, United States - Xylem-Control-R1 | ecosystem: Host-associated > Plants > Phyllosphere > Stem > Wood/Secondary xylem...
CCGACAATTAATGCCTCCCTATCCTTGTGAGCTGTTGAAATTCTTTAATGGCAGTGGCAATCTTCCTTGGAAGTTGTCCATTTTCATGTCCTGACGAGCAAATAACAAAGGAAATGCGTTTGAAGCAGCTTCAGAGCGTTGGATTCCCACCAACTTGAAACATGGTTTCTTGCTCACTGAAGCACCAAAGGGATAGAGAGCTGATCCAAAACTATCCACCACGGCCTCAATGAAATCCCTCCTGGGCAGAATTCAGGAGACAGCAAGCATATAAATCCATCTCCCTGGCAGAACTCGATGCTCCACGCCATGACAAGACCCTGTTCTCACGTTATCTTCTTTTCCTAAATAGCTCTCGAAACCCTCGTGGTTAGGCCATTGCAAGAAGCCAAGATGACAACTTTCTCAGGAAGGAAATCCAAGACAGCTTGTTTCACCTGCCTATCCTTGTTGTCTAGACTAGTACTGCATGCAACACGTGCATCAATACAAGGTTTTGAATAAGAAGGTGACTTGCAGTACTCTATTTGTTTTTGTGTGGTAAAAACATTTTTTTAAAAATTAATTTTTTTATTTAAATTAATATTTTTAAATTCTTCTGATATTAAAAATAATTATTAAAAAATTAAAAAAATAATTTTAATAACAACACCTATCATACTCTCAAATACTCCTAAGATATAGCCTTATTAATGGTAAATGTTTGTCCACCTAACCCTTTTTTTCGACTTGGAATATATGACATATGTTAATGGGATGTCAAATTTTTCTTACCCCACTTTATTTGTCATTTGACTTCAACATGAAGATTGATTTTAAAAAAATATTATACTGTAAGGACTAAGTTCTCCGTTAGGTAAAAGATACATGTGATCCCTCTAGTTTAGGTTTTTTATTATTATTATTATTATTATTATTTATCAAGTCTACCCCTCTATTATAAAACTGATTTTTTGGGAGGAAACCGATTTTTTTTTTTTTAGAGTTTGGGGGAAGCAATATTTTCCTTTAATTATGTTCTTAGGAGTAAATATTTATATATATTTAACAATTTTGCTTTAGTATACTCATTTATCGTTTTCAATATGTTTTACTATTCTCTTCATGTGTCTCAGATCTCATCATTTTCCCACAAAATAAAACTCTTATATATCAATCGAGTTTCATAGAAAAAGAGTGAATTTGATAAGAAAATCAAACTCGAGAAATCATGCGTGCCTGTAGTGTGTTGCGGTTATTTTTTAAAGTATTTTTTATTTAGAAATGTATCAAAATAATATTTATTTGCTTAAAATTTTATTTTTTTTGCTTGAAAATAATTTTTTTAGTATTTTTTAATCATTTTAATGTGCTGATATCAAAAATAAAATTTTAAAAATGAAAAATATCATTTTAATATATTTTCAAATGAAAATTATTTTGAAAAACAACCGCTACTGTAATAACAAACGGGCTCTAAGTTGACTTGGGATGAAGTTTTATGTTTTGCTTCCATTAGCTTTACATGGAAATCTCACGAAGTTAATAATAAATTTTCACATTGAGTTAATGCTTAAGTTGAGAAAATAAAATTTTATTTTATTAATTTAAACAAAGTAAAACTTTAAGCATTCAATTTCAAACTATAACAAATATTTATCTTAATTTTTTCTAAGAAATAACATTTTTTTATATGATCATCAACATAATGTTTGAGTAGAATCAACATATTTATTATCATTTATTAGTATATATATATAATGTATAATGTTTTATTTATTTTATCATAAACATGTGTAAACTTTTCAGTTTATAGTTAAAGTTTTTTTTAGTATAAAAAAATATTAATAACACTCATATTGTTTTTTACATTGAGAAAACAAATATTTCCTCTCACATCACAGTCATGAATCAAACTGGTTCATACTATATTTTTTTGTTCACGCTACGGTGTGAGATGAGTCAATTTTTTTCTAATATAAAAAAGATATTCAAACGGTGATAACTTGAGTGAATCCGGGTTAACTTGACTAATTTGTTATTCGGGATAACCCAAAAGAAGGAAGGGTAAAAAATAGAAAGCTCAAATTCCAGTAACTTAATATCAAATGATAAAATTAAAAAAAAAACTAAAAAAAACAAAGTTAAATCAAACTAATATTTGAAACCAGCAACTCTGGTCATGAGATCAATATGATCGTACATAAAACACAAAAAATAATGAAAACATTTCTTAACCATCCAAAAATTAGAAAGAAAAAATGGTAATCAAAACAATGGGAACCAAATCTGGTATAAAAACTAATGAAAAAAATAATGAGGGACTTAATCGAAAAATAGAATAAAAAAGAAAAAAGATAAAACAAAGCAATCAAAAGAATGAGAACTGAAATTAAATAATAAATAAAAAAAATATAGATGGACGAAATTGAAAGATAAAACAAATTAAGAAAATAATATAAAAAAAGAAAAGCAACAATCAAAAAAACGAGTACTGTATTTAATATAAAAACAAAACAAAATCAACTGAAAATGGATGAAACTGAAAAAAAAATTCTAAAACAAAGAAAGACCAATAAAAAAAGAGAGGATCATGATTGAATTTTTTCTCCATTATTATTTTTTTATCAAAATAATATCATTTTTACTTTTTAGCTAGATAAACAATCAAGTGATTAGGCAGTGAAAAATCATGTCAATACCTGTTGATATTTTTTGTTATTTTTTAAAATCAAAATAATGTCATTTCTACTTTATACGCGATAAAAAATCCAATTGATTTAGGTAACCCCAGTTATTCGACCTAACCTGTGACCCGAGACATGACGGGGTTCAACTCCTAGGCGGGGGTTTAAAAGTTAGATAAAAAAATAAATAAATATAATATGAAAATTCAATGAAATTAAATAATAAGGGATGAAAGAGCAAAAAAAAAAAAATTAATCAAGAAGAGAACTCATAATAAAAGGAATTGAAATCACAAGAATGAAGATCAAATTAAACAAAAAAAAAGAATTAAAATCAAATGATTAGGGAATAAATAAAAAATATAATTCAATCAAAAAAAGATTAGAAGAAAAATAAATAGGAATTAGAAAAACGATAATCAAATTTGATAAAAAACACATAAAAAATCAAATGTCAAGAGATGAATTTGAAAAACAAATAAATCAAATTCGATACAATTAAATGATTGAGGACTATTTTGCAAGACTAATATATCTTTTGAGATGGAGGACAAAGAAAAGAGGAGGAAGGAGAAATTTTTTTGTCAGAGCTTTTCTGTGTCATGCAGGCTAACATGTGCCTCCCCACCATATAGAGGATAGTGAGATACTTCAAATATTGCCGTAAAAAGCTACCAACAACAACTAAGAGGTACCACACATAACAACTATTTTTTTTAATGATAGAAAAACTAAAATACCCTTGATCCCATGAAATAATTCCAAGAAAACCGAGATTAAAAACCTAAAATGCCCCTTGACCTTAAGGAAAAAAGTTGATCACAAAGGTTATATGGTTATTACACTATACAAAAAATATAAAAATTCAAAACCACCCTTTATACATTAGCCCTTTCTTTTTTCCTTTTAAAGAGCATGAGAATAATTACACTGTACGATAATATATGTGAGAATACGACTCTATCCCTAGGTATGTGTTTATTTTTTGGTTATTGAAAGACTCATTAGTCATTTTACTATGGATTGGACCGTGTATAATCCACAGTAAAACATTGATGAGTTCTAGTTTTATCTGTAATTAAATGGACTAGAAATAATTTTAATTTTAGATGCCGACACAAGGTTTAAGATAATGTTTGAGATTGCATTAACAATTATTTTTTAAAATATTTTTTTGTGTGAAAATGCATTAAAATAAGATATATTTTTTAATTTTTTTATAACAATACACAAAAAAAATCTAAATAACAAAATAATTTAAAATAAAAAATATTTAAAAAATACCATCTCTGACTTATTAATTGAAACAGTAAATACTCACCTTATCATTATACCCATCCCTCAATTTTATTTTTGAACATATAAATCTAAGCAACTATCCATGTTCTCCACTCAAAACCATCCTTTTTATCCCAATAAGAAATAAACAACAGTTATTTTACTAAAAAAATAATGCATACAAATCCATTATAAAAACTAAAAGCGTGTTTGGCAGTGTGGTTGTGGATGTTTTTCAAATAACTTTTCGTACCAAAATACATGCAAATGATGTTTTTTTATTTTTTAAAAATTATTTTTGATATCAGTATATCAAAATGATCCAAAATATACAAATCATATTAAATTTTAATTAAAAAAAATTTAAATATTTTAGAAACGCAGCCACAACCACGCTCCCAACTCTTTTATCCAATCCAACGCAGCCATGTATTCTCTCCTAAACTCTATTAAAAAAAATAAAAATTAAATTGTAGCTAAATGGACTTCTCTCACAAGTGCAAGCAAGCAAAGCAGCAGCAGCAAAGCAGCCAACCAAACCTAAAGCAAAGGCAAGAAAAACAAATCCAATTCACCAAAAAATCCCCCCCCCTCTCTCTACTCTCTCTCTCTAACATTTTGCATTTAATCTCTTAATAATCACAATTTTTATCATCTCTCTATTTCCTTAATCCTCCATTTCCTTTCACCAATCCTCATGGATCTACCTTGTTTGGCTCTCTCAAGATCTCTTTAAAAATCACTTATAAAACCCCAATCTCTCACTTGATTCAACCACGGAATTTGAAAAATGAAAGTCCCTTGCTGCTCAGTTTGCCAAACGCGGTATGACGAAGAAGAGAGAGTTCCTCTACTTCTCCAATGCGGTCATGGATTCTGCAAAGACTGTCTCTCTCGAATGTTCTCTGCTTCTACCGATACAACACTTGTCTGCCCTAGATGCCGGCACGTGTCGGTCGTAGGCAACTCAGTCACCGCACTGAAGAAGAACTTCGCCGTTTTAGCTCTGCTCCATTCCTCTTCGTCGTCTTCGGCGGCGGCGAACTTCGATTGCGATTACACTGACGACGAGGGTGATGGTGATGAAGAGGATTTCGAGGAGGAGAGGTGTAGCCGCGGGTCCCACGCGTCGAGTTCTGGTGCCTGTGGGCCGGTGATTGATGTGGGGGCCCACCCGGAGGTGAAGTTGGTGAAGAAAATTGGTGAAGGGAGGAGTAAATCTGGGATGGAGACGTGGACGGCGGTGATTGGTGGCGGCGGGGTCCATGGGAAGAAGGTGTGTAGGCACCGGGTGGCGGTGAAGCAGGTGGAGATAGGGGAGGAGATGGAGGTGGACTGGGTGTTAGGGCAGTTGGAGAGTTTGAGAAAGGCGGCGATGTGGTGTAGGAATGTGTGTACTTTTCATGGTGTTGTAAAAATGGATGGGTGTTTAGGGATTGTTACGGATAGGTGTTATGGTTCTGTTGAATCGGAGATGCAAAGGAATGAAGGAAGGCTTACTCTCGAGCAAATTCTAAGGTCTTTTTTGCCTTTTCGAATTTTGTTTTATGCTTTTGGTTAAGATTTTATTTAATTTGTTCTTGTTGTGCGATGCGTTAATTCTGGTTCAGTAATTTGCGTTTTAAGGATCAAGCTGTGTGTTTATGCGTTTGATTTGATTAGTTATTTTTTCCTTGTGAAAGTAATCAAGTTGCATGCACATAGACAAGCTGTCGATTTATTGTGTTGATTAGAGATCGATAAAACCTAATTCCTGATCATGGATTCACATGGGAAAATAGAAATGTTTGTACTTGTATACAGTCAAATATCAATTACAATGTTGAATCTACTATTACTGTCATGCTAGTTTGTTAGCTGAGAATTCAGGAACAGAAATTATATTTATTTTTGTCTGGAGCTGCACACTATCTTATCATCTCGCATTGTCGGTGGCCTAGGATATGTGGCGAGCATTGGGTTATTATGGGGTTGACAGAAGAGGATTTGTTGGCTGATCTGGTTGGATTAGGGAGAGGAAATGATAGTGATATGTTGTAGAAGTATGCCTTTTTTGTAGTTTTGGTGCTTTTGAGCTGAGAAGAATTCGAGGATTGTTCCGTATCCAAATAATAATTATCATATATCATCTTTTTTGTTTTGTTTTGTGCTGCATCACTGTGCCTCATTACATGGGAGTTTCGAGGGATTGTTCATATCTGACATTAAAAGGGATAGAAGAATTAAATGTTCTGATAGTCTTAGATTTATGTCTCTTCTTTAGGAGGATATCTTATCCTCCATCGTGTAAATCAGCTCTGATAGTCTTGATGTGCGCGTGCATGTGGAAACACACTCACACTAACTGCTACTAACAAAATTTTCACTTTCTTTCTTTGCTAGTTCAGTGCTAGATTAAGATAGCTGTTTAAGTTCTTGGGTAAAAAGGTTGTTTCAGTACCTGTGTCTGTTGAAAAAAAAAAGAGTTCCTTGTGTATTGCTGAAAAGTCATTTTGCTGCATGCATAGAGACAGACATGAGTTTTATAGTACCGAGAAGTATTTGACGCAACCAATTTCATGTTTATGAAGTCATATTTCAAATCCATATGCATGTACATGGATAAATATTAACTACCATGTTTAAGCTATGAGCACCGTTGATGCAAAATTTAGAAAGACTGGGAGACAGTTCTTGTTAGCATGTGAGGCTACATGGTGGAATGCATTCTCTATGTGAGCAGAGTTGTATAGCTGGTTTATAAACTGATAAAAAAAGGACAAATTTTTATGTTTATTATTTCCAGAAACTGAATGGTATCATCTTTTGTTGCATTTGCTGGTGGCCTAGGGTACATGAAATGCACTTTTTTGATAGCTGGAGAAGATTAGGCTATTCTGAGTAAGGTGGAACAGTTGTCGATTCACATAGTTGGTCGTGGGAGAGGGAAAAGATATTCAATGCAGTGGGTGTGCCTTTTCACATTTTTTGTGCTTGTGAAATGAGTGAAAGTTTTTTCCCTATCATTCAACTGCTCCAGGAACAGGATGCCAAACATCTCACACAAATTTAGTGAAATTCTAGAATCTAATTTTTTGAAAGATCTCATATCAGTTTGCCAAACATCTAATGGTTTCCCTTTCTGCATTGAATCTTACTTTTAAATCAATATATGGATTGGTTGAAGATCCATTGAGTTTCAGATATTTTAATTAGTATATGCTAACCAATAAGCTCATGGAAAAGCTCTTTGTAGTATTGTTAGCTGGCTGTGATTCTTTTCCTGACACAGTAAGCATATGCCTACTGTAGATATGGTGCTGATATAGCTCGAGGAGTGGCTGAACTTCACGCAGCAGGTGTTGTTTGCATGAACATAAAACCGTCGAATCTTCTTTTGGATTCAAGTGGTCGTGCGGTCGTTTCTGATTATGGACTTGCTGCAATTCTAAAGAAACCTGCCTGTAGGAAAGCTCGATCGGAGTGTGATTCTGCAAAAATCCATTCATGCATGGACTGTACAATGCTTAGTCCGAACTATACAGCTCCAGAGGCATGGGAGCCGGTAAAGAAATCATTGAATCTGTTCTGGGATGATGCAATAGGTATATCCGTGGAGTCAGATGCCTGGAGTTTTGGTTGTGCTTTGGTGGAGATGTGCACCGGTTCTATCCCGTATGTGTTTTTTATTTATTTTTTGTTTCTTGTTTAATATTTCATTTCTTTGAATTTTTTTTGTTGGTGCTTAATTTCTTTGTAATACAAGTTGATTATTTGTGCAGGTGGGCTGGTTTAAGTGCAGATGAAATTTATCGAGCTGTTGTGAAGGGTCGAAAGTTGCCTCCACAGTATGCAAGTGTAGTAGGTGTTGGAATGCCTAGAGAATTGTGGAAGATGATTGGAGAATGCCTACAATTCAAAGCATCGAAAAGGCCAGCTTTTAGTGCAATGTTAGCAATATTCCTCCGTCATTTGCAAGAATTGCCACGCAGCCCTCCTGCAAGTCCTGATAAGTAAGAACATCAAAGTTGGTGTTGAGATCTTATCCTCCCATTGTTTTTGTATAGACACACTGCTAAATGCCAGCTTAGTTGCTGCTGTTATAGCCAAACAAAGATTTTACCGAATGCTGTGGTTCTTTGTTTTTGGATTAATCATGTGTTCAAGCACATCTCTGTGTGTGTAGGAGACTAGCTTTCCGTGCAAGAGAATTGCTTACAAAAGTTTTTGTGTGATTGCAGCAGCTTTGCAAAATATCCTAGGTCATATGTGAAGGAACCTCCCCTTGCTTCTGATTTGGAGGTATTTCAGGATAACCCTGGCCATCTACATCGATTAGTGTCAGAAGGGGATGTTAGTGGTGTTAGGTCAGTTTAATACAACACCTTCTTGTTACTTTCTATATATGTTCGCATGTTTTTGTATCTCATTTCACATTTTTGCCTCTTTATTGAATGCAGGGAATTGCTTGCAAAGGTTGCATCACGAAATGACAATTTCCCAATGCCTATGCTATTAGAAGCGCAGAATGCTGATGGCCAAACTGCTCTTCACCTAGCTTGCAGACGTGGTAGTTCAGAGCTTGTTAGGGCTATATTGGAGTACAGAGAGGCAGACGTTGATGTATTGGACAAAGATGGGGATCCTCCGCTTGTTTTTGCTTTAGCTGCAGGATCCCCAGAATGTGTTCGTGCTCTCATTGAAAGAGGGGCTAATGTAAGATCTAGGTTGAGGGAAGGTTTTGGTCCATCTGTTGCTCATGTTTGTGCATACCATGGCCAACCTGATTGCATGCGTGTAGGTCTTCAGTTCATCATGTTTATATATATATATATATAAATATTTTTTTATCGGTTTCATATTGAAAAGAACCTATACAATGATAGGAGCTGCTATTGGCTGGAGCTGATCCGAATGCAATTGATGATGAAGGTGAATCTGTATTGCACAGAGCTGTTTCCAAGAAATATACAGATTGTGCTCTTGTTATACTGGAAAATGGGGGTTGTGGGTCCATGGCTGTCCCAAATTCAAAAAATTTGACGTAAGTGCATGCTAGCTTTTTTCTTTAATTATTGCTGTAATTCCCCCCCACCCCCCTCAATATGAATGATAAACAAGGAAGGGCGATCACCTTGTCTCTCCTTTTTAGTAAGAACCTTGTCTTGTCTTACAACCAGTGTAAGACAAGAAAAGGTTTGCATGCTTCTTTTTCTGCCATTTCTGATTATTTGGTGGCTTGTGACCCATAAAGCAGATGGGGTATAATGGGATATAAAAACAGTTTATGCATCTCATCTTTTTTCCATTTTATTGAAAAAGGGAGGAAGTTCTTTTAATAGAGAAAAAGAATGATGTTATGACAATGAGCATTAGTGGACCATCCTATATGAAATATAAAAAACAAAAATAATTTTAGACTCGCTTGGATACAACAAAGGAAACTTATTTAAAAATACCAGAAAGAGCTAGTTATCCTACAGCTGCTACTATGATAACTTGGTTTTTTTTTTAAGTTATCATATTTCTATCCATCTGCACACTCATCAGTTCTGCCTATGTGCTCATTAATGTTCTGCACTTTTAATGGGGTATAAAATAACTGTTATATGTGCTACTCTCCATTTTGATTGTGAAGTGTAGGAGATATTAATGCAATACTTTAGGTCTCTTGCTTGTGGTCTGAGAAATCTGTTCTTTCTATAAGATGGCTATTTTATATGATTGTAATGTGTTCAAAATGTTTATGCCTGTGTTTCTTTCAATTGTATTTCTTGCCTTCTATGATGCACATCATAATTCTCTCAATGCCACAGGCCATTGCACTTGTGTGTAGCAACATGGAATGTGGCTGTTGTGAGAAGGTGGGTAGAAGTTGCATCCACTGAAGAAATTGCTGATGCCATTGATATACCAAGTCCTGTTGGAACTGCATTATGCATGGCGGCTGCTGCGAAGAAAGATCATGAAACTGGTAATTTTGGAAGCTTAGAAGCGTAGATTGTTTGATTATAGTATAATTACCAGCTGGTGATAAGTTCTGTCTAGTTCAATTTGTTATTCTTCTTTTTAGTTGATATCTTGTTTTTCTTTGGAAAAAAGATTGTTTCTTTGTTTTGAGAGCTGGTGCCTATTCAGTTTTAGTTAGCATTATTTTGAATAGTCCATGGTTTCTTTTTTGATTGAACAGATGACCAATCTGGAGTTTGTTCCACATATTAACGAACCAAATCTCAATGATTTGAAGTTTGGTGTTAAGTTTGATCTTGGCCTGAGTTAATTTATGTCGAAAAGCACTTTAGTTTTTTCATGTGTCTAAAAGGATTTTGCTTCTATATCCAGTGTTTATCCTTTGTCTTTACCTCTTGCCCCCTTTGTGTTTGCACTTTGGCATTGTTAATTTCTCTAGTGTGTTTTTGTCTTTAAAAAAAAAGAGTAAAATCGCTTGGTTCTGTATCATCTATGCTTGATGTGATTCATGCATTTAATTAATTTCTGATGATTCATTGTAGAAGGGAGAGAACTTGTGCGAATATTACTTTTTGCTGGAGCAGATCCAACTGCCCAAGATGCTCAACATGGGCGAACGGCCTTACATACTGCTGCTATGGCTAATGATGTTGAATTGGTCAAAGTAAGATATATAGCTTTCATCCTGGTGGATATGATTGCTTAATGACTTATTTCTCTATTGTAGCTTTCTTGTTCTAGATGCTTTGGCTAGAATGTTTTGTTTATTTTTCTGTTTTCCAGTTTTTATAACTACACCTTTAAATTTCTTAATAGATTATTCTTGATGCTGGAGTGGATGTAAACATTCGGAACGTGCAGAATACAATACCTCTCCATGTAGCCTTGGCAAGAGGGGCAAAGTCATGTGTTGGGTTGCTCTTATCTGCAGGGGCAAATTGTAATACGCAGGTTTTCACTTACACTTTAGAATTTTCATCGGTACCTTGTGTATTTTTGCATTGATTGTATTCTCTTCATCTGAAGTTAACTATTATACTATGCTGACTGCTTGATTTTTTTCACGCCTGCTAGTTTCTAAAAATCGTTTTGGTCTGGATGTTACCAGATGCTCAACCATTAAACGTGGTAGTTCCTGTGTGAAATATTCTAAGATGAAAAATTGTGGAATTCCTGAATGTATGGAGAACTTGGAATTGGTTTTCAGTCGTGGCATGTAGTTTTCCTTGACATATACAATGTTTTTGAATTGTTTTTGGGCTCAGAAAAATTATTGTTTTAGGACTGCTTTCCTGAAAGCAACATGTATGAAACCTGGGGCTTATTTCTAATGGGGGATTGACCTATAACAAATTGAAAAGAATAATGTGTTTGACTGAGTGAGGGTTAACCATTAGGGGACTAAAAATAATTGTGACAGCGAAAAAAAAAAGAATAGTATTGCTGAAAAGGAGAGAATTAGTTTCCCAAATAAATAGTAAAAGGTGCTTCTTTCAAGATATTGTGATGCTTTCTCGTAAATGCAAATTGATTCTAAGTTTCATGGTCATGAATTGTTATGGTAGGAGACTTAATGTGAGAAAGAAACTGTTATATCTTTGTCAATGTTGATTGGAAATTATTCTCAGCCAAGGTTTCATGCTCTCTGGTTGCTCATTGAGGAATAGAAGAGTAATTTGAAAAAGAAACTGATATCACAAACCTGGTTATTCTTGAAGTGTTGATCGCTAGTAGCATGCCAACTTTACCATCTACTATTAATTTCAATTTTGGATGAGCTCTTATATAGGTCTTCAAGAATGATTGAAATTATTCTAGGTCAAGGTTACATTTTATCAGGTTGCTTAAGTCATTTCATCAATCCATCTCTGGTTTGGAAGATATCATGTTTTTGAAACATAAAGATGTTTGGAAAATCAACCTTTTGTTGTAAAAGTGACTTCCATTTATTCTTCTGGCTGACTATTCCTATACCTGTACGACAGATGACATTTACGTTTGCTCTTTCTGCATAGCTCTTTCTTCTGGGGCCATCTTCCTTTGCTGTGATAATTAATAACGGTTTGGTTGGTCTTATTATTTCTACATTTTAGTCGCTTTATTCAAGTTAGATAGATAGATAGAATTTATGTTTGCGCTTTCTGCGCAGCTGTTTCTTCTGGGGCCATCTTCCTTTGCTGTGATGATTATATATGGTTTGGCTGGTCTTATTATTTCTACATTTTAGTCAATTTATTCAAGTTGTTTTTATTCTCTTTGCTCCTTGTTATGAGGAGTTTTCTGCTAAATGCAAATCCATAAGATGCATTTTCCCATTATCAGGATGATGAAGGGGACAATGCTTTCCACATAGCAGCTGAAACAGCAAAAATGATACGTGAGAATCTTGAATGGCTCATCCTTATGCTCAGGAATTCTAATGCTGCTGTTGAAGTTAGAAACCACAGGCACGTACCAGCATTGACATCCTCAAGGATTCTACCATACCTCTATTCTTTCAATGTTTTCAACAATGGAATTTGTTTTTGTTGTCCTTGAGATACTGCATTTTATGTGTCATATATTGACTGTAAAGTTGCAAAGATGATCCAAGATGTGTTGAACCCTACTCTTTTTTTTACATGTTTATGACAGTGGTAAGACACTCCGTGACTTTTTGGAGGCCCTTCCTCGGGAATGGATTTCTGAAGATTTGATGGAGGCACTTGTGAATAGGGGAGTTCATCTATCTCCTACAATGTGAGGACAAAACTTTAGTCATTGTGCTTTGATGAATTTTTGGAAAGTTGATGTGGCATGGTTTAAGACTAAAATATATATTTCTTTGCTCTTAATGGCATTTAGATTTGAAGTGGGGGATTGGGTGAAGTTCAAAAGAAGTGTCACTACTCCTATGCATGGGTGGCAAGGTGCAAAACACAGAAGTGTAGGCTTTGTGCAAACTGTTGTGGACAAGGACAACCTTATTGTGTCATTTTGCTCTGGAGAGGCTCGTGTGTTAGCCAATGAAGTTTTGAAGGTGATTCCTTTGGATAGGGGACAGCATGTCCAGCTTAAGCAAGATGTCAAAGAACCACGGTATGCCTGCTAAGTTGTTCACATTGCAAGTTTTGGCAAATGTTACAGTACATGGATAAAATGCTCACATGCTACAGTGGTAACTGTCAGAAATCTTCATTGCGAATGCTTGTTAACTGTTATAATATTACTATAATTAGGTCGATCTTGGAGATTTTATTTTTGCACCTTGTTTATTTGTGCGTCATAAAATGGAAGGGTAATAGGAGTTTTTGGGTGAAACTGAAAATGAAAGTTTTTTGTCTCTCTCTCTTACACACACAAATTCATGCACTTAGAGTCGAGACTGATTGACTTGGAAGTTCAGTTCACTTTCTCTCTTCTCTGTAATCTCCTTCAATTTCATTTTTTTGTCTTTCTTGCATCTTGAAATGAAGACGTGTCCTTGTTGTATTCATGGTAAAAAATCTGACCTCGTCATTCTTTCTGGGAATTCTCAGAAAATTTCTGAAGCAAATTATGATCTGTGAGCACTGATATGTGTTCATTTTTTAATATTGATAACTAATACTGTAATGCTTTAGGTTTGGCTGGCGTGGTCAATCACGTGACAGCATCGGAACTGTTTTATGTGTTGACGATGATGGCATTCTTCGTGTTGGATTTCCGGGAGCATCTAGAGGATGGAAAGCTGACCCTGCCGAGATGGAAAGAGTCGAAGAATTTAAGGTGGGTGACTGGGTTCGCATCCGGCCCACTCTTACAACTGCCAAGCACGGTCTAGGATCTGTCACACCTGGGAGCATTGGTATTGTGTATTGTATTAGACCAGATAATAGTCTTTTGTTAGAGTTGAGCTATCTTCCAAATCCATGGCATTGTGAACCAGAGGAGGTTGAGCCTGTTGCTCCTTTCAAGGTATAACAAAATTTGACCTTTTTTTTATTAATAATGCTAAAATTTCTTTCAAGACAATTTTCTCGTATCTAGAAAAAGAAATTATCAATCAGTTATCACTATTTTTATCCAAGGATATCACATCTATTCACCATTTAATTTTGCAGATTGGTGACCGGGTGTGTGTGAAGCGATCTGTTGCAGAACCTAGATATGCTTGGGGCGGCGAAACACATCACAGTGTTGGAAGAATTAGTGAGATAGAGAATGATGGCTTGCTTATAATTGAAATACCAAATCGACCTATACCATGGCAGGCTGATCCATCAGACATGGAAAAGGTTGAAGATTTTAAGGTATTGTGATACTGGCATAATTTGTAGCATGTGGTAATCCATCTGCCATGACCAATGATTATACATGTCATGGCATGATATTTGTCATCATGAATAAATTTCAATACATCCATGGTAGGAAGTTATTTTTTGTGTAAATGAATCTCCTCTATGAGCAGGTTGGGGATTGGGTTAGAGTGAAGGCTTCAGTATCTTCTCCAAAGTATGGATGGGAAGACATCACACGGAACAGTATTGGGGTAATTCACAGCCTGGAAGAGGATGGTGACATGGGTGTGGCATTCTGTTTCAGAAGCAAGCCTTTTTGTTGCTCTGTGACAGACGTTGAAAAGGTGCCTCCTTTTGAAATGGGACAAGAGATACATGTCTTGTCATCTGTGACTCAACCACGTCTTGGATGGTCAAATGAAAGTCCTGCAACTGTTGGAAAGATTGTGAGAATTGACATGGATGGAGCTTTGAATGTATGCATGCTCCCTTCTGATCTTTAATATGCCTTTTATTTTGTTTTCTTGTGCATGTGCAAGTTGCTCCTCTTGTGCTGCTTTCATCTGCAATCATTACAAGTAGCAAGGTGTTGCAAATGATAGGGTGCTGCATTAATGAAACGATGGTGCAGCATTCATCATATAATTTAGTAACATTTTCTTCTAGTTGTTGTCTTGATAATGGTGAGATCATTTGTTGGTTAACATGATGATTGGAAGCTGGCAGAAGTAAATGCTATGCATTCCTAATTGAGGGCAACTCTCTCCATATATAATCAAATTGTTGATTGCTGTCATTACTGAAATGTCTTTTGATTTGCTATATTCTATGCAGGTGAGGGTTACTGGCAGACATAGCTTGTGGAAAGTTTCTCCTGGAGATGCAGAAAGGCTTTCAGGATTTGAAGTTGGTGATTGGGTACGTTCCAAACCTAGTTTGGGGACCAGACCTAGTTATGATTGGAATAGTATTGGGAAGGAAAGTTTAGCTGTTGTACACAGCATACAAGAGACAGGTTATCTAGAACTGGCTTGTTGTTTCCGTAAAGGAAGATGGATTGCTCATCACACAGATATTGAAAAGGTACCTTGTTTCAAAGTCGGGCAGCATGTTCGGTTTCGAACTGGACTGTCGGAGCCGAGATGGGGCTGGAGAGGGGCTCAGCCTGATTCGCGAGGCATAATCACCTCTGTTCATGCTGATGGAGAAGTGAGGATTGCATTCTTTGATTTGCCAGGGTTGTGGAGAGGAGATCCCGCAGATCTCGAGATTGAACATATATTTGAAGTGGGTGAGTGGGTGAAACTGAGGGGAGATGTTAGTAACTGGAAATCTGTTGGGCCAGGCAGTGTGGGTGTTGTACAGGGTATAGGATATGATGGAGATGAGTGGGATGGAAGCATATATGTTGGTTTTTGTGGGGAGCAAGAAAGATGGGCAGGGCCTACTTCCCATCTTGAAAGAGTTGAAAGACTCATGATTGGGCAGAAAGTTAGGGTTAAACTTTCTGTGAAGCAGCCAAGGTTTGGGTGGTCAGGCCACAGTCATGGAAGTGTTGGAACCATATCGGCAATTGATGCTGATGGGAAGCTGAGAATATATACTCCAGTAGGCTCCAAGACTTGGATGCTTGATCCATCAGAAGTGGAGCTGGTAGAGGATGAAGAACTTCACATTGGAGATTGGGTGAAGGTTAGGGCATCCATTTCAACACCAACACACCAGTGGGGAGAAGTGAATCATTCAAGCACTGGAGTGGTGCATCGGATGGAAAATGGGGACCTATGGGTTTCATTCTGTTTCCTGGAGAAGCTGTGGCTTTGCAAGGCTTCGGAAATGGAACGAATTAGACCATTCAAAGTAGGCGACAAGGTGAAAATTAGAGAAGGTCTGGTAACACCTCGGTGGGGGTGGGGAATGGAGACTCATGCAAGCAAGGGCCAGGTAGTTGGGGTAGATGCAAATGGAAAGTTGAGGATTAAGTTTCATTGGAGAGAAGGGAGGCCATGGATCGGAGATCCTGCCGACATTGTTCTTGATGAGAGCTAATATTGAATATAAGTGCTTCATGGCACCCTCTCCTCGGTCCTGTTTTTATTTCAATTTGCTTCTCGAGCTACTGAGTAACGGGCTTGCAGCACCATAGAAGAATCAACTTTGTTTCAGCAGCAGTATTTGATACAGATTGGTCTGTAAAAGGGAATTGTTTGCTGATAAAAAGAAGACGTACAGAGACGGATACGAGGAGCATGGAGAAAAATTGGCATGCCTTGCTATTAATTAATTATAACACAGGTGACAGAGCAGGCGAGAAAAATAGTAGCTGTAGGCCATTTGTATCTCATAATAGATGACATTGGTAGCTGATGAGCCTTTTTTGAGGTATACATGTCGGTATCTATTTCTTTTTTTGTACAAATTAAACCCATATAAATCTGGCTGAGCTGTTGCTTCTTTCAAGCCATTCTCCATTTAAATCTGGCTGAGCTGTTGCTTCTTTCACGCCATTCTAGTGCTCTTGCATCTTCTGCTCTTCTTATTTTCCAAGCACCTGCCTGGTATTGAACTGAACCAAAGAGGGCTTGAAAGAAAACTAAGCCACTTTTGGAGTGAATTTTTATTATAATTTGTTTTGGTTGTTTCCCCAGTATAATTTGGGAAAATATAATGGTAATAATACATCATCAACGAACATCTAAAACAACTATAATATATAACATTTCGGACAATTCTCTGAATCAAAATACATCAGAGGTCAGTAAAATGAAGAAATTTCGAAAACATAGAAGAACAGGAAGCCATGCAATCTTGAAAATTGCCAGTATTGTTACTTGGGTGATGGCTGATGAGTTGAAAGAAAATTGCCTTGACTCGACACTAAAACCTCTTCTTTATACACAGAGAATAATCCTGATTGGTGGGGATATTTTCCTGCAGTTTAAATCTTTGCAAGCCCGGTAGAGAAGTCCTTCAAAGCCTCTTCCATCCATTTATGCCTGCAACTCTCAACTGCTTCAGACATGGTCAGCCAACTTCTTGTTCTTGTGCTCCGCTCTGGCCATAGCTCAAGCTCCTCCTTGACAAATAAAGCATACATTGCAGCTTTACACAAACCTTCTGGGCAACAATCGTCTTGGTGAGTTTTACTCTTAAATTCATAATACCCTATGAAATCCTGAAACCCCGAGATACAATTAGAGCTGGTTTCCTTATATTGTCTACATGAAAAAATGTGTAAACCAGCTGCAAGAGAATATTTGGAGAGCCTGTCTCAGCCCCAGTGGATCACTGGGAGCAAAGGACAGAAAGACAAACACCTAGAACATACAAAGCTAACAAGTTGACACCAGAGGATATCCGACCATAAGTTAAAGTGGATTTTGGACAAATATAAATACATGCAACGGTATTCCCTAGAAGGACTCTTCTCTGCAATTTATATGCAGGACATCAGCTCAGAAGCAGTCTTTTTAGCCTAACACTACACTTGAGATGCCACTGAAGCAAATAATTTATTTTTTTAAGCTAGAGGAATGAATGCTAGTGGGAACAGCCACCAGAGATATTAGATGGAACAAGAAGCAATGATTATCATGACAAGGGTGTGTGAATCACATCAATATAATGAAATAGAACACCTCTTCATAAGTATTCCAAGTAGGAGATGAGGACAGTTGATAGACAGCAGTTCTAATGGTAAAGTTGAAAGATAAACAAACAATGTATCTCAACACCTTCAAAGTGCAAAAGAAATGGTAAAACAATCTCAAATAATGCAAGTAAAACTTCACCATTAGATCGCCTCGAACTCCTGCTTCTTCAATGGCTTCCCTCACAGCAGCCTCTTCAGCAGTCTCATCATTCTCCCATCCCCCCTACGGGAAAAAAAATGAAAAGAAATTTAACTTCTTTTGTTTTCTCTTCCTGGAAGTAACTAAAATACAGGAAGTAGGAATTTATATATGCCCCATTCACAAACAGAAACTTCAAGAGACATGATTTGAAACAAATGGTATCTATCCCTTGTTGGCTCTTTAAAGACAGGAGGATTGAGATTGAAACCATAAATGGATTTGTAAGGTCTGGGATTCCTTAATCATATAGTCAAAACCAAAATAAAGTGAAAAGGAATCGACCGAATTTTGCATTTCACTAGAAATACAAGCATGCAAGCTCACGCACACAGACCTCAACAAACATGCTCATGGCACAAATATGCCAGAGTAATTGCAAATATTCATACAGAATCATTAGCTCCAAAATCACTTCTGAAACTCCTAAGCTATAAACTCAATACTAGCCATCTTCCTATTATCACATGCAGCTTCATTTGCATTCCCCTTGTTATTTTCCCATCTAAAATCCAACATTGGCACAACTCTAAGGCCATATGGTCAAGATTACTGGTTTCAAAAGTTCAGACTTCAAATCATCTTTAGGAAGTTTCACAATAACTAAGAGTCACAGACTTGAGCTGCAGAAGCAAAAAGTTAGTTATGATAATCAGATAATGCTCTCAAGCATGTTTAAAATTTTGAAGGGGAAAACTACTGTAAATTGAAATATCTAAATAAAACATAAAAACTTAAATCACATTCTATAGCAGAATCAGAAGGTAACGGGCCAAAAGAAAAGGTAGATGTAAAAAGCAAAGTGTGCATAGTAAAATGCCAGAAGAGCATGTCACGACTTTATACCTTTGGAAACAAGAGACCTGGTCCACTGGGTGAATTGATCATAAGAAGCTCAACAACCTTCGCCGAATTGGCATTATCATCTTCACAATAATCTCTAAATCTATATGGAATACACCTGTCAATAAAACCATGAGTTAGCACTTAGCAACTCAACATTAAATACGACAATGACTTTTAGCACCATTCAAAGGCAGCAGAAACTTGCTGGGTTTTCAACTAGTTATTTCTTACTTCCTAAGCCATATTTTTCTTCTTGTTTGTATTTTTAGTGGGAACCCAGCCTCATTCTAACAAATCTTGATCATAAGACTTCTAAGATGGGATTCCTGAGAAAAACCTTAGACTATGTTGACGACACAACTAAGGAAAAACCTGTCAAATGATCTTCCTAGTGCTCACATGACTAACAATAACTCTATTAGATCCCATTTATTCAAAAAAGATTATACTTTCTACAGAATCCAAACTGTCTAATGCCGAACAAATCTGGTCCTAAGGGGAATTCACCAAGTTAGACCTACAATAGACCTCGCAACTAACCAAACAATCACTCTTTACTTTTCACCAAGACCAAGAGGAAATTTGACATCTCCTGCTCAATCATTTCAGAACGTGGGCAGGAGTGCAGGTACTAGTTCCCTAAAGAGAAGAAAGCATCTTTCCACCCACCAAGATGCTTACAAACCTTCTCGGCTATTCATTCAGCACATGACAGATGGTGTGACCTTCCTATTTCCCCCAGAAATAATGGGCAAAATGATGCCAGAATACCTGTTTTTGGACTCTGAACATAAACTGAGTTAAGAAGAGGCAAGCCTCCACGTTCAAGGACTTGCATCCAAAGTCCAAACCATTTAAATTTTTATTCTACAACCAAGTCCAAAATCATCTTCCGTGTAAACTGGGTTCCAAGAAGCAAGGGTGGCAAATGATAGAAAAGGTTCCAGCAAACAAGCCTCAAAATTATCTCAATCCTCAATTTATCTGTCATCAACATTGAACATAATCCATCAAAATGAACACATATCTTTCCATCACCTACTGGTCAAAGTTGCTTACCTTTCATCATTCAACAAATTACTCTAATCAAATAACCAAATAACTAATAATGTACATTGCACATTATACCTTCATAGCCACCAATCCCCACTAAATTAACAAAAACCACATCTAAACAGGAAAATAAATTATTTTTTTTTGTGTGTGGATAAAATCGATGCCACACCCATCAATTGTAAATTTTAACAGCATCCCATTAATCAACATAAAGTCAAAAACATACCAATCAATCACACATGGCCACAACCCTCCAAATTTGAAAATCTCATATCACTAACAAAAAAGACACATACAACAATAATTCAACACATCAAACAAAACACATTTTCACATCAATCAAAAACATATCTTTCACTCATACAAATCATTTTCAGATAAAAACATGAAAAGGGTTTGTTCTTTACCCGGCAACAAGTCGACAACCGCCCTCGTACCGTTGTTGAAGTCGACCAGTACGTGCTACCAATTCAGACATACTTTATATATAAAAAACCTTAAAAAAAAACCCTCCTCTTTTTTTCTATATGAATCAAGATTGTTTCTTTATTATCAACAACATCAAGAAAATTGAACTCAGGCCCTCCATTGGCTTTGCTGCTACAAATCTGGTAATGTTCATGCATGCACGGGATGATGACACCGGCATTTCTTGTTTTGTCCTTGACGGTGGTGATGGCTAATGCAATGAGACATGGAGATGATCCAATGGATATCGTTTTTTTTTTATTTAATTCTTTTGGGGTTTCTTTTTGTGAGGAGAAGGAGAGAATTTTTCTCGGTTATGTTTTTTGGGATTTTAGAGAGGGGGAGAGAGGAGGGGAGGGCCTTAAAGGTTAAAGAGAAGCGCAGGAAGCGGATCGGATCGGACGGTGGGGGCGGTCAAAAGTCACGTGTGTTATGGGTCCATCGAGTGTGGGCCCTATCTGATTGGGTTTTGAAGTCATCCTCTTATGGAATAGAGTTTTATTTTAAATCGGTTTGGATATTAAACGGATGAAATTTAGATAATTCATGATTTTATTAACTTAATCGAAGTTCAATTTCAATAAAAAATATATTCATTTTTTTATTTAAATAACGTATTTTAATTTTTTTTATATAATTTTATCCAAAAAAATATCATTTTAAAATTAACTTAAAAACTCTAAAATTAAAACAATAACAAATAAAATTTGAAAACCACTTAAAAAAATAACTAGCTAATTTAGAAATCCAGAATATCTAGAATACAAATTGCTGGGCACTTTAAGCGTATGCTAGCTAGGGTGAGCTTCATGGTTGAATATACTGGAAATTAATATTATATGGTATACTGCATAATATATATATTTTTAAAAGTTATTTGATGTAATTTTAAATAAATA
>Ga0325404_1002100_pt1 | contig 21270 bp, 12 predicted proteins | sample PopdelMetagenome_18_FD_205664 | JGI IMG/M metagenome (GOLD analysis project Ga0325404, IMG submission 205664) | Populus deltoides microbial communities from Bellville, Georgia, United States - Xylem-Control-R1 | ecosystem: Host-associated > Plants > Phyllosphere > Stem > Wood/Secondary xylem...
CTTTTTCCTCCTAAAAAATCATGCTGGCCATTGCAAAAATACGAGAAAGTATGGCTATTTGTTTATTAAGTTAAATTAGATCTTCATTCTTTTGATTGCAATATATTTGGTATTGAATCATTTAGTTGATTTATTTTTTTCAATTTCATCCCTTGACACATGATTTTTATATCAGATATGATCCTCATTCTTTTAATTGCAATGTGTTTCGTCTTGAATCATTTATTACGTTAATTTGTTTTTTAATTTTATCCCTTTATACTTGATTTTTATATTGGATTTGGTCCTCATTCTTTTGATTGTGATGTATTTGGTCTTGAATCCTTTATTGAATTAATATGTCTTTGAATTTTATCTCTTAACATTTTATTTTTATATCAAATATGTTACTCATTTTTTTTATTGTTATTTTTAGTTGTTCTTATTCTTTTCTTAATTGAAATTGTTTTTCAATTGTATCCTTTATGATTTAGTTTTATTTTTTTTATGTCAAATTTGGTACTCTTTCTTTTCAAATCTATATTTTTTAAATCACTTTTGTTTTTTAAATTTATTTTTTCAAGTTTATCCCTAATTATTTTGATTGGTTGGAAATTTTATATTATTATTTTTTCGGGTTTGCCTTTTATGTCGTGGTCCAGTTTCATGACCCATGTCACAGGTTCTGAATGTTGGACCGGGTTGGCTCCAATTGTCTTTGATTATTTTTTAGAACTTTATCCATCATCATTAAGTTCATTACAAATTGGTATTCTTTATTTTTTTTTTTAGTTTTGGATTCTTCTATGAATTTGATTTTTCTTTTCAATTTTTCCTTTTAGTTCAATATTTGATGATATTTAAGGTTTGACTATCAATGTTTTAATTTATGATTTTGATTCTTAGCTTTTTTATTAGATTTTAATTTGTTTTTGATTTCATCCTTAGATCTATAATCTTGATTTTTTTAAAAAAAAATTAGTCCTCATTCTTTTAATTTTAATTTTTTAATTTTGGATTCATTTTTTAATTTGATTTCTTTTCCAGTTTTTTCTTACAATTCAAGATTTTGGTTTATCCTCTCATTTTTTTTTAAATGAAGTTCTTATTCTCTTAATTGTTATTTTTTTTATCCTTTAATTTTTTTATTTATCATTTGACATTTTATTTATTCGGATTTGGTCTCCTTGATTTTTCCTATTTTTTCTAGGCCCTACCCAGCAGTTAATCTAGGACAATTATCGAGTTAGAGGTCGAGTGGGTTGATTCGAGTTAACCCAAGTTAACAAAATCTTTTTATTTTATAAGAAAGTCAAAATAATACTATTTTGGGAAAAAAATAGTCATCGGGTTTTGGATGGATTTTCCCTGAGTTAACCGGAACATGGGTCAATTGGGTTTTTAATTGTCTTACACTCAATCAATTCCCACCCAATTTCTTTTGAAGTAGTTTTTTTTTTTTTATCATTTTTTATTTTTTCCTTTGAAGTTCAATTTTTTAAAAAATTAAAATTAAACTTTATTTTTTTTTTCTATTTTTCCTTCTATTATATTATGTTGTCCGCGTGATCCTTTTCGTGGGTTTTGACAATCTTATTTGGTTTTACTAATACTTTATTTTTTAATAATTTTTATTTTAATTTTATCCTTTTACATTTTAATTCATGGGATTGATATTCATTATTTTCTTAAGTTGTTTTTCTACGATGTCAACTCGTGAAATTTTTATTTTTAAATACAATGATATCACTTGCTATAAAAAAAATTGCCCCGGCTCATGTCGAATCACAGAGTATTTTTATACCCCGTGTAACCAAAAACCTGTAGGATCAAGCATGTTAGCAGTGTAGTCAACGCATGGTCTAACCATGCAGACAGCCATTTCAGCCATGAATCGGCATTCTTAGTCTTCTTTTCCTTTTTTCTTTCAACAGATACAAATTTTCAAATTATTCCACCAGTCGAGCAAGTTCTGTTCCAAAGGCTCCTTTGTCCTAGGGACGACATGTTAAGGATTCAAATCTATAAACAGACACAGACGAGTAGAGTAGTGATCAAGCGATCAAATGATTAATCAGTCATTTGTGATTTCAAGTACATATTGGTTAGGGTACAAACTATGTCAAAAATTCAGCTGATAGCCTGATATACATTAAAGAAGGTGGCGAAAGAAAGTGTACTGAAATTCAATGGATGATATATAATTCTAAAAACACAAAAGATCAACATGAAAACATGTCAGGAATCACTTTCACCTGTGAGATTTTTTTTTCAACATATTCGTTCAACTCTGCTTTACCTCGTTCGTGATCTTTCTAAGTGTGTTCACGTAATTAGTATAACTGGAAAATGATACAAAAAGCTTGCGGAACCTGCAGAATAAAGTCACACAAAATGAAATACGAAATCTTATCTATTCCAAAGACAAAGCATAAAAACAAAAGGGAAGCAGATTGGGGAATAAGGGAGAGTCACGACATGATCACGATCCTCTCAATTCCATTTCAATAATTTGTGACAGCACGCATACCAAACCCACTGGCTTGAATGTTCTGCCATCGCATGGAAGCTCTTCTGGGGGTGCTCATTTAGCAGGCAATGCATCATCCCATCAGTGTATTTCATGGGTAATAACATGGGCAACCAAATATCAATAGGTCCACAGCAAAATGCTGGTGCTGACCTGAGAACAAAATGAGAAGACAATGATGATTCTCCTTGAAAGAGAAAAATACAAATGACATGATATGATCGATCATTTTGAGGGAAAGGAAAAACAGTTAATTGAACTTGTCTGCAACTAATATTCTCCAGAGACCCGCATTTTAGACGGCAAATGAAAGCATTCAATACCATGACCAGATTGTCATTTGGAACTTTCGGGAGAAGGGAAAATGGCACTTTTGGTAAACAGTAGCAGATCAGACTCATCAGAAACTACAAATAACATAAAAGCATCGGGCTGTCCTGATCATGCATGTTTTTACATCGTTGATGGGTCCAGTCAAACAAATAGTCGAATCACAAAAAAGGCATAAAATGAAACACTGGGGGTAATTAAAAGAAGGCTAAAGAACTTGTATACCTACAATTTCCCGGGCTTCAATACTTCTTTGTGAAACATTTTACAGGAGCTTGCTGCATATGCATCAAAAAGGGTAAAGTTAAAATAAATAATTCCAAGAAGAAATAGCAACTTGATCAGAAATAACAATAGCTAGGAATGGTCGAGCAGAAATTGCCCATTTTCTTGATAGGGAAAGACAAGATTCAAAGCAAGTATCTGATTTAAAAGGGACTTGAATGATGGACGTACATTCCAAATTCTTGTAATTAATTGGAGTAATTAATGTTAAACTGTTTTAATAGCAGGAGTTCACATTAAAACAAAATGACAGACGTATCAGGACCAGAATTGGGAAAAGAGAAGTCTTCAAGCATATCCAGTTTACTGAAGCTCAGAGCATAATTAACTTACCGTACTCCATAATGAACAACACGATGATTACAGTGGCCAGAAACCCCATAATTATCAAAACTAATAATCTGAAAAGCAAAGAAATCAACAAAATTTACCCTCAATTTAAGATCATATGTTGGAATCTTTTAGTATTGATCAAATCGTACAGTTGGGTCTGTTACAGTTGATATCAAAACCTTGATATGAATTCTGGAAAGAATTCAAAGGAGGACTCACCAAGAGATTAAAACAGATCTATCCTTTGCAAGGAGGGGGAACAAAGATATAGACTTTTACAAAGGGCAAGAAGAGAGCCCTTTGGAAGATACTGTTTCATACATGCACCAGCAATATTGACTCAAGCAAGGCATGAAGAATCGACGGGGCCTCAAGTCAAACAGGCACCAAGGCAAACTGGGGATGTCCGGCCGACCGTGTCAGCCCCACAGGAACGAGCAGAGGAGCCCCCTCAGACTACACTAGCAGGGCCATCTGTTCTTTATGTTGATCCGATGCTCCTGGCCCAGCTAGTCAAAGCAGTAATGGAAGGTATGACTAATACTGCCACTCCTATGCCAGCACTCCCACCTGCACCCATCTTACCAACCGTTTCAGGAGCAGCTACAACTACTAATAATATGGTACATCTAGTTCGATTGGTGAAAAGTATGAGAGAAATGAGTTGTGAACCCTACTCAGGTGAACAGGATGTTGAAGTGGTGGGAAGGTAGATTAGAAAGGTAGAGAAAACGATGATTCAAATTAAGATACCAAATGATCTGCGAGTAGATTGTGCTACACAATTACTATCAGACGGTGCTATGACTTGGTGGGAGACGATTCAGTTGAGGAGGGCTATAGAAACCCTATCCTGGGATAATTTGAAGACGGAGTTTGAGAATCAATATTACTCCAAATATCATCGAAAGATGAAGGAACATAAATTCTTCGCCTTGAGACAAGAGGGGATGTTAATTAGTACTCGAGTACAAACGGTGATTTCATGACCTCTTACTATTCGCATCACATTATGTCCCATCAGAACAATACATGATAGAAAAGTTAAAGAATGGCTTCAGACAAGAATTAAAGCAAGACTTGATTGCTTTACAATCCAAAATAGTAAGGGAATTGATTGAAGCAGCACAAGCCTTGGAGGTTTGTAGGTAAGAAGGCCAATAGAGTCACGGAGGTGTAGGAAAATGAAAGGATATGGAATTTTCAGGCAAGTCACCACTTCCAAAGAAGGGTAAAGGCGAACAATTCTTTCAAGTCAAGAAAAGAGCGAGGACATCAGCAAGTTCATGACAAAATATCAGTGGGAAGTCAGGAGGTGGCCAGGCCCGCTCTAGGATTGTTGCTTCGAGGGGTTAATTATCAGAAAGTGCACAGTGCGAACAAAGACACCCTGGGAATTGCTTGGTTTCTCCTGGCCGATGTTATATATGCCGAGAAGAAGGTCATAGGTGGAGAGCCTGCCGGTACTTGGGAAGAGGATGTCATCATTGTGGTGAGAAGAGTCACTTTAAAAGAGAATGCCCCTGATTAAATATTGAACAACCTCAGAATCAAAGGTAGCCAAGTTAGAGTCACCAACAGTCCATCACGGTGAACAGATAAGGAAAGTCGACTCAGTCAGGAGTCAAATCTAATAGGGGACGACCTAGAATGCAAAATGAAAATGGTCACGGAAGAGGTTTTTTTTTCCTGTACTTGGTTTGTTCTAATGCTTATTTGGTACTTCTGATAAATCTATTCTATAAGCATTTAGATTGCTTTTCTACCTAATTTTCAACCAGGGTTTACATAACTCACTTACCTGAGCTTTGCGTAAGGTGATCCAAAACGCTATGGAACCCTAAGGAACAAATATAGGACTTTCATGTTTTGATTTTTTAGAATTTCTCACTGCATCAAGGTCTAAATTGGTTAGAATTAGATTTCTTGTTTTCTAATTGACTATAAATGAGGAGAGATAAGAAAATAGTTATAATAATGAATATTCAAAGTGTGAATTGATATATATGCATCGATGATCGGTTATAAAAGACTCGATGATGGATGTTGACTTCGACCAAGGTTTGTTCTTTTGAATGATTTTGATATTTTAATTTGAGTTGTTTCTTAGTTATTTTTCTTTTTATACTCAAACACCTCATCTCTGTTTGTGTAGCACAATATTAGGCCAGATATTTTTTGTGGAAACGATACATACTCACACTACTATATTTTTTGTTAAAACTAAAAAGTATACATAATAAGATTAAAAGAAGCTCGGACCTTTATGAGATGTAAGGTGGATTTTTCGTATTGGTTGGAAATAAAGGGCAAAGGGTTGAGAATTAATCCATACTTTTAGTAAAAAAATCTAGAAGCTATAATTACTAAAGCAATCATGGAGCATAATTATATTGGGTTTATAATAAATTGAGATAAAAATAAATGTATCAAACTTCTACCATATTTATGGCATCAATGTAATTAGTTGTTGGTTCAATTCAATAGTTTAAACTGTTAGATGAGATCCCAACATATAATTTAAATTATTCTCTAACACATCTCCTCAAGTGAAAGCCTTTTGGGATTGAAACTTGCATAGGCTCACACTATCTTGTGCTTAATTTTTATCAAATAAATGAGGATGGTGAGATTTAAACTCGTAACCGTTTGGTCATCAAGGCTTTGATACCATGTCAAAGAACTAATTCAACATAATAGCTTAAGTTGTTAGGTGAGGTCTCAAGATATGATTTATATTATTCTCTAACACTCCTCAACAATCCAAGCAGTTTATCCATTTCCAAACCATCAAGTTATCCTTTTTTAATGATTGTCTCGTTTAATTATTAGGAAGCCTTTAGTTTATTATTTGTTGCAATCTACTGCTAGGTTAGATATCAGATCCGTAATTGTTTGATCTCTCTAATCTGCATAGAAACTAAGATTTAATGATTTGCTATGTAAGAAATTAATAGATCCTAGAAAGAACTTTCAACTAAATTAAATGCAATTATTTGTGCCTGTGTTTTTTTAGCTTCATCAATCTCTTTATTTTTTAAGGCTCTTTACTAGGATTACTTAAATTTCTTATTTTCTAATTGACTACAACTAAGGAGAGATAGGAAAATAGTTATAATAATGAATATTCAAAGTGCAAATTAATATATATGCATTGATGATCAGTTATAAAAGACCCGATGATGGATGTTGACTTAGAATAAGATTTGTTCTTTTGAATGATTTTGATATTTTAATTTGAGTTCTTTCTTAGTTATTCTTTTTTAAACTGTTTTTTTTTATATACTTAAAACCCCACTTTTGTTTGCATAGCATAATATTAGGCTAGATAGTACTCCTTATGAAAATAATAAATACTCGCATTATTATATTTTTTATTAAATAGTCTAGGTTTTATTTTTGTTTACATGCGACAACACACCAGCTATATATCAAACTAAAATAGAAAAAATACAAAATAAGAAAAATAAGCCTCCTTATTCTATTAGAAAGTCTCCTTCGCTCCTCATTAGCATGGGGGCTATAATGGGCAGGCATTTGTTTCCATTGTAATCGCAAGCAAGCGGAAATCGGCAACCTAGCAGTTATATAGGCACCGAATCTATAACCAATGACGCAACATTGTTTTTCATTCCTTCTCCAACATGGGTGTACTCATCTTTCTCCTTGTAAATGACATCGATGACTCTCGTAAGATTGAGAATGCGTTCAAGCAGAGGCATCGGCACAGCGGTAGGTTTGAGACACTCTTCATTAATATCCTTCCAAGCATTGACGACTTGCATGTGAAACTCTTTATACACTTCTTGTTCCGAGAGACCATATTGCCTTATGTAACATTCAACTCCAGAGGCAGCATGTCCTCTCTCTTGTTCAAACTGAAAAGTACACAAAATAAGACTAAAAGAAGCTCAGACCTTTATGACATGTAGGGTGGAGTTTTTGTATTGGTTCGAAATAAAGGGAAAAGGTTTGGGAATTAATCCATACTTTCAGTAAAAAAATCCATAAATTGACGTAAAAATAAATGTATCAAACTTCTACCATATTTATGGCATCAATGTAATTAGTTGTTCATTTCCTCCTCAAAAATCCAAGCAGTTCATCCATTTCCAAACTATCAAGTTATCCTAACTCCAACAGCTATTACTTTCAATGAATTTCAAACAATCTTTACTTGCATGTTTTTTAACAAATTAAAATAAGCTCATACCTTGTGTGATCTTACATCATCGACGAGTCTGCAAATTGTTTCTGAGGCTCTAACAATTTTAGGGCGATTGAACACCCAGTCAAATGCTTGCTCGGTCGCCATGTCGCCCATGCCAATGAAAGACACGGTTGCGAGCAAGGAATAACCAGACGTTACTAGAGCCACCTGCATATATTCTTCCATCGTCGGGATATGATTTTCATGGAACCATTTGGCTTCGTCAAAGTAGGCATGGACTAGAACTTTCATCTGTTATACATCGTACGTACATATAAAAATGAATACTAAGTTAAACATAATAGAGTAATTTCTACAACATAGCATATTAGTATTTGATTTAAGGAGAGAGTCAAGAGTGTGGTGCATACTGCTTCTTTTCCATAGTGGACTCTGTAGGACCATCCCTCCTTCGCCACTTTTTCCTCAATTTCACTATAAACATTCAATAGTGCTTCATAACATATTTTCATGTAGTCTGGAAGCTGGTCCATGCTTTTAGTGTCCCACCTGAAAATTAAGTGTCCAGGTTTTTGTAATCTCATTGTAACCGTTACTTGTCTCTTAATCAAGCTCTACTTATTTAAAAAATAAAATAAAAGAGCCGTTTCCATGCAACAAACCTGTCAATTGCTTCAGTGAAAAGTTCCAGCTCTTCAAGGGTGCCATAAACATCATAGATGTCATCAATAATCGATGTCATGGCTATTACTTTGGTAAGTATTTTCCTCGCGAGGGAGTGCTGAGGCTCAAAATATGCACCTACTATCCAAAAGAAGCACTCGACCACCCTGTCCCTTGCAAAAGGAAGCCTTCTAGCAAAGTCCAAACCCTTCCACCACCTGAAACAAATAAAATATTGAGCACTATCTGAAGAAGTAAATAGCTTCACAAGTAATCCTCAAAAAAAGAAAAAGAAGAAAAAGGCGCTGATGCACGCATTATAACTTGCTCTCTGCGTCAATATTAATTTTAACATGTCAACGTGCTTTCATTCTAAATTTGGATACAAGTATCACCTTGTAATTTCTGAAAGCTCTTCTTTATGTAATTCTTGCACGAGATTGAAATTCAACTTTGCAAGCCTTAGTAAAGTTTTGTTACATGACGGCTCGTCCTGATAGAAAGAAATGTAGCGCCTGCTCTCCAGTCTTGGAACGCCCCTTCTGATGGGCTGCTTTAGGGCATGAGAAACTTTTGCTGTTAGTGGACAGTTTGGACTAGTTGCCATGGACTTGAGGTGGATGGTTGTGAAAGCTAGGGCCTCATCAAGAATATCTTCTCCATGCACCGCTAGATGTGCTGCTTCATAGAGACCTAGGATGCCTCGAACATCATTGGATTGCTTGAAATAACCTTTGTCATCTTTGAACTTGTTGAATATATCTGAATTAAATTACCAAAGAAATGGACTTGAAAATTTGTGTGAAGATTATGTCATGCACATTTCTTAGAACAAATGGCCATACATATACTTATAATTACCACATGAAACGTTGTAGCCATGTTGTCTTAGCAGTCGAAAACCAAGAGCAGTGTTGTAAAGGTCATCATCTTCCATATCAATACGGTTATTGTAGATATGCTGTAGTGCTTCTTCTATCTCTGTTTCAAAGTGGTAAGCCACACCTAGGCGCTGGATTGCATCTATAAGATCCAGCTTTTGTGATGAATTACTAGCCAAGAGTTCCCTCTTAAATTGTTCCCTCAGCTTTTCAATTTCTTGCAATTCAATGGCTTCATGCACCTGCTTTAGTTACCATATTAAACGCATCATTAGATTTCTCAAAGGGAGAAGAAAATAACAAAGAATCACACACACACACACACACCTTGTCTTTGGGGAGATGGGAAATGAATTGATCACCCCAAATGCTTGCATGATAATTGGCTGTCCGGCGAATAATCTCATTATCACGAGCTTGAGGAGTCTTGGGTACAACTTCCTGGGAGACTTGGGTAGACATGTTGCTTCGGCAAGGATGTTCAATAGATGGCAAATTTTTTATCGGTTAAGGAAAAAGAGCAGTGAACAACATCTGCGGAGATCAGGTGTATTTATAGGCAGCTGAGGGGGGTACTTTCGGTGTTTAATTATAAATCACGTAAGAATATATATTATAATATTTTACCTCAATTTTCCACCTTCTGTTTTAATTACTTTTAATTTGATAAACGAAAACCTTGTGTTAAACATGGTTGCTGATGTTGTTGTATGGAAAACATTTTGAATTGCAACATATCGAATACATATTTTGTTGATATTTTCCAATGCCACATCTAAACACAAGGTTTTCAATTCTGTGGGCAATGAAAAGAATATTTCATGAGCAACGTAAACAAATCATAAAAAAAAAATGTTAACAATAATCAAAATAAAAATTGATAAAATTAAAAAAATATAAATCAAAATATTCAATCATACAAAATAAGACTTTCATCTGATTGTGTTTACTTAACTTGTTTGTTAAAATTAATAAAAGATAAAATCACAACGTAAAAACCTCATGACTTATAAAAGATAAACACATATGAAATTGACAAATAAACTCATGCCTAAAAAAATTATGTAAGGCCAAACACATCAGCAATATCATTTAAAAATAACTATTTTTTTATTTTTAAAAATAAACTATATTTGTATAAAACACAAAAAAAAAAAAGATTCTAAATGAATTAGTATAACACCTTGAAAAAACAACACATCTAAAAATACAATATTAAAAACAAATGCAGAGTGATAAGATCATATGAAAAGCAGAATGTCTAACAAATCAAATGTTGGATGAAATCACTAAAAACAAATCAATTACACAAAAAGATCCAAAAAATAAAAGTGAAAAAAAAAACATTAATTAAAGGGCAATTAAAAATTTGATTTGATATGCACTTACTAGCGAGTCATCATTTTTCTTTCTCAAAAACAACTTGAGTATACAAACTATTTTGATATGGTTTTTTACTTAATATAAATTATAAGTGTAAATAAAAAAGTTTATCTAAACATCTAATAATCATCTTTGTAAATAAATAAATAAAAAATTGTTAATAATAACTAAAAGAGAAACTGAGAAAAATAAGAGATAAATGTAAATCAAGATTTAATCTTGCAAAATGAGACATTTATCTATTTTTGTCCACTAAACTTGTTCATTAAAATTAATAAAAGATATTAGAAATAAAAACACATATGAAACAAAGTGAATGAAATAAAATAAAATATGCATGGACGAACATGCAAGAATATTATTTCAAAATAATTGTTTTTTATACAAAACATAACCTACTTGTGTAAAGTCAAATAAAAAATGGCAAAAACTAAACACAAAACAAAACAACATTTTTTGAAAGAAATTCTTTATCCAAAAACAACTTGCAAAACTCATAATTTAAGCAATGAGACATAGACAAACTCATAGAAAAGAATATAAAGTTAACCATAAAACAATTGTTTTTTAAAACAATATAGAATGATCAAATCGCAAATATAAAGAGTAAAAATAAAAGGAATTCCTAACCGTATTAACACTTAAAACTTGTAACTCAAGTCATTAAATTGAAAGCATTACAAATGAAAAAACCACGAAGCTCAATCCCAATTAAATCAAACACCGAAGGATGTATCCAGGAAAAAAAATCAACCACAAAAAAAAATTAATTAAAAAATAAGGGTGGAAAGCAAAATAAAAAATAAATTAGCCATTTAAAAATTAAATTGCAGGGTTAAATCAAGTAGAAAATATAATTAATAAAAGGAAAAAAATCAAAAGAATGAAGGCTAAATTAAAAAAAACTTTAACAAAAGATCCAAGGATCAAAATAACAAATCAAAAGAATAAGTGTAATTAAACCTCGGGAAAAATAAATAAATAAATAAAAATGAAGAAATTCATGCATATGGTTAAATAAAAATAGAAATTCAAAAAATTTTGAATATAAATTTCCGGGTGAAATAATTCGAGACATTATAATAAACCTGGTACTGTTGAGGGTTGGATTTAATTGAAGAGAATACTACACTTAAAAGAAATGGGGCCTAAATGCAAATAAGAGAAATTATAAAGTATAAATACTCTCTCCTCACCAAACATCTGCAGAAACCATAAGGAAAGAAAATAAAGAGTTTTGTATCCATTCTTGCAAAATCAAAAGAGAAACACTACAATTTCAAGAACCCATACAAGATTAAGGGTTTATAGATGGTATAAACACTTGTATGCAAAGGATTAACAAGAAAATTGGATAAGAAAAAAAGAAAGGAGGGAGTTGAAAATCTTCAACTGGTTGAAGATCAAAATCTTAATTCGTACCGGGTAAGATCTAAACATGATCTTAAAAATTCATTTCAAATTCGATAATGAATTAATGCCTTGATATTGAATTATAGGTTAGGGTTCTTAGACATGAATTGGGAAAAAAGTATTTGTTGTTAAAATTAAGTTAATTCATGTGTGGTATGTAGTTTATGAAAGTGTTGTGTGAAGGGAAGGGCTGGACAAACTCGTCTCCTAACTTTCGATGAGATTTCGGGTAGGAGGATGAGGGAATTAGGATCAGGTTCCTTCATAGAAATGTAGATTTGGATGTTAGCTAACAAAGAAAACTTGTCTTGCTCAATTTAAAATGTAGAACTTCAGTTATGGGTTACCAGCCGAGACTGAGTCGTGACTGATTCTGTAGTGCAGTAGGACTGATTAATTGATGAGTAATTTTGATTATCTTGGAGGTAGAACTGGGTTCTCCTTCCTCAGAGAACTTGTAGGCTCGTGTATTAGCTTTCTAACGAGATCAATCTCACTTAAAATGGAGTTCTAGAACTCTAGATATAGTTAAAAATCTGATGAGTGTTCAAACAGTAACAGTTTAATGTCTAGACAGTTTCAAACTAGACAGTAACAGTTAGACAATAATAGTTGGACAATAACAGTTCAAAATTAGACAGTAATAGTAGACTTTCACGTGAATACTATATGTAAGAATATAAAAGAATTGAGTCATACGAACACTTGCACATTGAGATACTAACTTTGAAAATATACATGATATATGTATATATGTTATTATGAGGAATATATGTTATTATGAGGAAATGAACATGCATAGAAAGTAATATATGAGTAATGAATGAATATGGATTCTTTATAATATCGGTTTGAAGGAATCATAACCAAAAACTTCCTTGTGATTCAAGAGGAGCAACTAGGATTGAATCTTCTATTAGGGGAGGTCATGAAACAGGTGGAGCAGGTGCGTGATTTTCCCTCCTATTTGCACTTATACAATTTAAAATTCTTTTGGTGAATGCAATTACAATAAATATCGTGTTCAATGTAAATAAAATCTAGCTTATTTACAAGATTAACTTCAGCTAATGGCATCCATGATAGGATTGCCGAGAAATAAATTACAAGATTATCTTCGGCTAATGGCATCCATGATAGGATTGCCGGGAGATGAATTATAAGATTAGACTTTGTAAGGTCACCTGGTTCATGCAAGTAAATAAGAGTATTCAAGGAAAGAATATGCAAATGAGTGTTAATTGGGTTTAAAAGATTTACAAGCAAAATATAAGTTGTTTGTTAGAATTCTTATAGATCTGATAGAAAATTAATACTTCATTCGTATACATTACATGAGCATATATATATATATGTGTGTGTGTGTGTGTGTGTGTGTGTGTGTGTGTGTGTGTGTGTGTTTTATCAACATAATGGTATGTTTATTTATGTAACAGGTCCATCAAATATCCAGGGAGATCATTAGTTTAGGATTCTACTTTGTCAAGTTTGTGTAAATATTTAACTTAAACAAAAAGGGAATTAACGTATTTATGTAGTATGCTTTTGTGTAAACCTTGATGTATAAAAGTTCAGGTTAGCATGTAGTACTTTAGTTATCTTGTAATTAACCCTTTTGAAATTTTTAAGAACACTTATTATGTTGTAAATGTTTTCTTTGCATGTTAGTATTTCTTTTTCTTTTAAATTTTATGATGTTATATGTGGGCTATGTACATATTAAACTTCCTCGTAAGATTATATATATATATATATATATATATATATATATATATATATATATGAGGTGTTGAATTGTGATGATTGATATAAGGTCCGGAATTATAGGACCTTGTGATAATGGGTTAATTGAGTAAATTGATAGTAGTCGATAACTTGAGATATCCTAAATACAAACGAAACTCTACCGAATTTTTGGTAGATTTAAAAAAAATATATTACCCTCAAATTAAGAGCATATGTTGGGATCTTTTAATATTGATCAAGTCGTATAGTCAGACTGTTACAATAAGGATCAAATTGGTAAAAATAATATATGACAAATTATAATTTAAGGACTAAGTTTAAAATATAAATTTTTTTTTGTAAAAGGGTTAAAGGACAAAAATAAGCAATAAAAAAAATAAGGACTGAAATTGAAAAATAAAAAATTGGACAAACTTGCACTTTAACCGAAAGAGAGAGAAAAGAAGGGTGCTCACTTCTATTGAGTTGTGAAATGCTAAGGTCTTAGACATCATTGAGGGGGATAGTTAGGCTTCTCCATCTAGTAGTCCGGAGCTTTAGCCTATTTGGAACTCAATTACTATTAACCCTGGGAGTGCCTTATCGAACCATTATGTCTAGAATGGTCACTCATCGAGGAGGTTCTCTATTGACTTGGCATGAGAGGTTTTTAGAAATTCCAGACTCACATACTCTATATAACATCTTTTCTAGTTCCGAGGTTTAATCCTGAGACACTCTTTTATCTCATGGCCTGTCTCTATAGGTTGTCTATATATCATAGACAATCTACATGCTTTTCAGATCATTCCCTCTTTGACATGTATCTTTTGTGGGTTGCAGGTTGAAATACATGAATATTTATTCTTTAAGTGCCCTTTCTCTGCTATAGTTTAGGATGCTATCATAAGCATAACCCTTATGGGTTGAATTTCTTTAACATGGCATCACCTATTTCAGTGGTGGCATATACGCACTTTAAAAAGAAAAAGAAATTTATACATTTACTTACTCTATTAGCCCTCTCAGTCTCAGTTTACTTCATTTGGTATGAGAGAAATAACTGAGTCTTTCATCAGATTTATCAATCTCATCAGGATGTTTGCGAGGACATTTTTTATTTAGTTCGGTCCTGTTCTGTAGAACTCGAACCAAGGTTTCACATCTCAGCTACTTTCAGGTCTATTTGGCAAGTCTATTTAGCGGTCTCGAGAGTTATGAGATACCACTTTTGAAACCTCTGAAAATTTATAATTTAAATATGTAGATGTGTAAACGTAAGACTAAAAGTGGTAATATTTCAATGAGTGATGGAAACCAAGATTTGAAATAATAGATAAATAATGATATATAATGGAAGAGATGACCTTCATAAAATGAATTTTAGTTTAGAATTCATAAGAACAGAGAAATTGGTAACGTGTTTTGATGGATGAAAATATGAGAAAAATGACAATATTTTTTTAGAAAATAAGTGAGGTAATAAAGAATACATTATAATAAATGATAGTACAATGAAAAGGGTAGGACTAAAGGTGCAAGCACCGCTTAAAAATCAGTAATGTTATTTTGAAACGATAATAAGCCCGATAAATAAATAAAGGTGGAAATCCTAGAATGAATACATTTCTAAATAATTAAATGACCTTAAAGGTTTAGAATGATAATTGATATGATTTTTTTTGTGAAGATTAAACAAGAAAAATCTAGATTGCTTATGAAAAGTTATGAACTGACCAATTTTACATTAGAAAGCAGAGCTCTCAATCCAATCATCGGATCGGGATGAAATTTTGTATGAAGTCTATTAATATGTTTTCCTACCTTGGTTAAATATCTCATCCCAATCGGAGTTTGGTAAAGACTAGCGATTTAAACAAAAATAAATCAGATAGTTTATATGAAAAATAAAATAAAATACATAAAAGCATGGAAGAGGGAAAAAATTGTAATTATGAAAAAAAAGGTGCCTATAAAACTGCAAAGAGGCCACCAGTTTAAAAAGAAAAGAAAAGAAAAGAAAAAAATAGAGAAAAACGGATAAGGGGAGAGAGCTGCAGATTTTGAAGAAAACCAATAATGCTCCGATGGCCATATCTCTGAAATCCACTGTTGGATCATGCTGATTTTTGGATATGTTGTTCTCATTACACTTCTCTACTAACTGCCAGAGCGGTTGGAAGGAACACAATCCGTTTGACAGAAATCATCATCTGGAATTTCATGGAAAACAAAAGGGAAATGCACCTATAGGGCAGTTTGGTCGCCGGCCGATTTCTCTCTCATCCACCGTTGGATCATGCTCATTCTTGGATATGTGGTGAGCCTAGATGTTACCTTCATTCTGGATGGTGGAGATCAGAAAAGATTTATCCAACAAGGATTCATGCATGTTGAACAGTAGCTCGTCCATTTTCAAGTAAGCTCGGTTTTCTTCAGATCTAGAGAGATTTAACCGTTGGATCATTATAATTTTGAGATATATTATGCACAACTCTATGATATGTAGTTTGACCATTGGGTTTGAAACAATAATCAGAGGTTGATGACTTATTGCCTTTTAAATCTATTGCTAGTTTTGGCAAAATGTAGTAAGCTTGATTAAATACATGTTTTGATGAGATTAGAATTGTGTGGGTGTAGGTTTTATGGAATATATAATGGTAAAATATGTTCTTGTTATTATTATTATTATAGATTAATTGTGTATTCTTTATATGAGGGGAAGAATGATTATTGTGTAAGAATAGTAAGGAACATTGCTATATGAACATGTTGATTGAATAGAACATGTTGATTGAATAGAAAGCTAACTTGTTGGTTGCGTGGATATAAATGGGGTGGAACCATGAAGAAATTGAAATGAAAGAAATTTGGAAAATAAAACATATTTAAAGCTAGCCATAAGTGTTTTTAGCAAATGGTTAGTTAATGAAGGTTGTTATGGATCCCAATTAGTAAGGTAAAATTATTGTTGTGATAATGATCTGAGAATATTAATTGTTAAGGTTTGCCGTTATGTTTAATTGCACGATGAGAAAGCGAAAGAAAATGAATAGTTCATCATGTTGTTGTAGTAGTAGTAGTAATAATAATAATAATAATAATAATAATAATAGGAGAAATCTCAAAAGGAATGAGTTTCCTTATTTTGGTCTAATCTTGCTATATTGTAGAGGTAGGGAAATTGTTTGAATGTTTTGCTTTAGAATTGGTTTGAATTTGTGATTTAATGATGCCAAATGACCTTGGATGATGTTGATTTTGCATGAAAATAAGTTGGAAGTTGAAAAGGATTTCTAAGGAATGAAAATCCTCGTTGTCCAAAATTTTAGATATAAAAAAGGGCTATTGTGATTGTTGATTTTGAGCCTTAAAACAAAATAATTTGGAGTTGGTTTCTTCATAAAAGTTGTATATCTATGTTTAGCCTTTCATAGAGATAAATCACGTCCAAAACCGAGTTTTACAACTTTAGTTATAATTAAGACACTAGATAATGTTTTGGGTTGGTTAAGCTTAATTGATCGGAATTAGACAATTTTTAATCGTTGCTTGGAATTGCTGTTGAGTGATGGTTTTGATAACAAAATTACAAGAATGAATATAAACATTAAAATGAGTAAAAGCATGAGATCTTAAAGAAAATTCCTTGTGATTAGTTTGAGAATACTAGTTAAATGAGAATTAAATGAAGATGTGATGTTGGTTGTATTGTTGATAAAAATTGAATCCCTGGTGGTACAGGGAAAGCTGTAGGGACTGGACAATTGAATAGAGTGGCAGCACGTGCACCTATTCTAGGTAGGTGATTCATCACCTTATTTTGTAATTATTAGTTTTTCTTAAATATTTGTGTTGTGTGTTTAATTGATGTTAAAAGAATGAAACAAATAAATAAGTTGAGTGATTATTACAAATGAGAATTATTGGTAATTTAAGAGAAATTACCAAAATTATTTGGCTAACAAAAGAGGTTAGCCGGGTGCTGGGTAATTCGTATGGAATTACGGATTGATTGTGGCAACCAAGATGAGTTAGCCAGATTTCTTGAGTAATTAAGAAAATTACCGGGTATATTGGTTAACAAGGAAGTTAACTTGATTTTAGGTAATTGGTTAACAAAATATGTTAGCTGGATGATGGGTAATTCGTATGGAATTACCGAATTGATTGGCTAATAAGAGAGGTTAGCTGGATGCTGGGTAATTCGTATGGAATTACTGGATTCATTTGCTAACAACAGAGGTTAGCTGGATGCTGGGTAATTCGTATGGAATTACCGGATTCATTGGCTAACAAAAGAGGTTAGCCGGATGCTGGGTAATACATATGGAATTACCGGATTGACTTTGGCAACCAAGATGGGTTAGCCAGATTTCTTGGACAATTAAGAGAATTACCGGGTTTATTGGTTAACAAGAAAGTTAACTGGATATGGGGTAATTCATATGGAATTACAGGATTGATTAACTAACAAAAGAAGTTAGCTGGAGGCTGAGTAATTCGTATGGAATTACCAGATGTATTGGTAACCGTAGAAGGTTAACCAAAAGTGTGGGTAATTATATGAAATTACCAGAACTATTGGCAATTGAGATGAGTTAGCCAGATAGTTAAGTTTTGAAAAGATTATGTGAATTAATTGATTGAAGTTAGAAATAGTAAATTCTAAATGTTACGAGTAAAATAATTAATATATGATTAACATATTGAGTAAATTAATTAATGTGGTTATTGGGTAGACACAATGACTTGGAGATTGGAGGGGAATTGATAGATAATTGGTTACCATAGTGTTGGTGGCTAAGGATACATTACAATGATACTTAACACTATAATGATGGTGGCTAAGGGCATGAATTGGTACTTGGCACTGTGATGAGGGTGACCAAGGCTATGTGAAGGATGCTTAGTGACCGTAGTGTCGATAACTAAGATTGTGTGCAAATGATACTTGGCAACCATGGTTACAATGCATATGATGTTAATAAGAAAAATAAAAGGGGTTCGGTACAAATGGAAGAATCAAATGGCATTGATTAGCCATCTTGGTTTGGATTGCTAATGGTATCGATGAAGTTTTATCGGTGTCAATATTTCTTAAATTGATTAGTCTAGCCCAATATTAGAAGACTAATGATACTAATGAGATTTATTAGTTTCAGCAATTACCTTCTAGCAACAGATTCAAAAAATGGAAAATATTGATTAGTTATTCCAAAAAAATAAGATAAGCTAATAATACCAAGAGAGGAATATCTTGGTATTAAGTGAGAATTGATTTATAAAGAGATGGTGTTCGCAAACCGTTGAGTTGTGTTGAGATTTCCAATATTGAATTATTCTTGGCAAATGAGATAGGATATTAGATGGATATTGATAATAGATGGAAAATATATGTTGTAAAAGAGTTTTATGCGTAATTTTATATATCAAAAGAAATTCCGTAGAGATTATTGTCTGTCATTGTTATTGCTTGTTACTATCTTTTATATTTATGTGTACAAGTTAATTTCTATTTTCAGGTCCATCAGGGTCGCGTCAAGGGTAATGTTAGTTTAGATATCTTTTGTTTTTGACTATGTAAATTATAAAAATTGAGATGTAATATTAATCCGTAAATTTGAATGTATGTCTTTACTCTAATGGTTTAATTTGACCATGCACATTTATAGTTGAAATTGAATCTTTCATTTGAACTATATTATATAATATTATTGAATAAGATGTGTTGTGTTGATGATAATGAGTTGGGTGAAAACCCAGGATGATTGGGTCGTGATTTTGAGTTATCAGATGTGAGATATTAGAAGTGTAAACAGGATATATGTCGATAACTTGGGACCTACCAATATAGGGGAGACTCTACCGAAATTTTGGTAGAAATTTTGGTGGAACCTGTATATCACAAAATAAAATTTACCTAAAATTTTTCAATATATCACAAAAAAAAAAGTAGAAAAATTGGGGATGTTACACCACTGCTTTTACTGATTAATTTCAAGATTCTGTTTAGCATTTTTTTGTATGTAATCAATCAGTCCTCGGACTCATCTACTATTTGTCTTCACAATTTGCTTCAGTCCCTTTTCGGTTTTTTTTAGCTTTTATTTCTTTTCCTTGTTATTTTTTGTCATATAGGCCAGGGTAATAAGCATTTGTATTTCTTGAAAGTATGGCCTTCATACCTTGCGTAGTTTTTTTCTTCTATAAAAAAAAATGAACAACTTAAAATTGTCTAGAGGAAACAAACATCTCACCATGTCAATGCCATGACTAGATACCTCCTCTACAATAATCTTCGCCAATAAGTCATGGTCCCAGACTTCACCAAAACCATCCTACATGTTGACACTGTATCAAATTATAAAGGCCTCAAGATGAAATTTCAACTAAAATTAAAAGACACGGGTGTTTCCAAGAGCAACTAGGATCGAGTATAACCTGCAAATCTGGATGGACGTCTAGAACCTTCACCTGTTGAGCTAGGATCTGCATTGCCTACACAATGAATTACAAAATTTACATTCTAAAATCCACAGAATAAATCACACCAGGGGGGCATTCAAACTATTTTAAGAAATTTATGATTTCATTGATTACATTTAGCCAAAAAATTGCTCACTCTGAAATGCCAGTTTCAAATTTTTATGTGCATTTATCAAGCAGTGCTATAACAAAATTGTAGTATTCGACCTTCTCCGCATCTAATCAACTTGTACTCATCTATCTATAATGGCTTTGCAGTGCTCAATTTACATGGATTCATCATCTGGGTGTGCAACAACAAGCGATACATTTCTCCTGGAGAGAGCTTCGCCTGAGTTTAATGAAGTCTTTGCATATGAACTTGGTGATGAGTAAGGAACTTTCCATGAAGAAGCAATCCACAGTAAAATCAAAGAAACAGCAATCAAAATCCATCCCATCTTTTATAGAGCATTCACCTGTTATAGACCAATATCTTAAGCAAATATGCATGTGTGTGTGCATGTATTTTTCTTGATAATTTAATTTTTTATATTTAAATGAATCAAATAAAAAGAAGAAAAAGAATCTTGTAACATCTCTTTTTTCTTTGTGGTAATTAGCTTCTAAACTCTTACAAACTTCTCTATTATCTTACATAGATTTCAGCAGGAACTAGCAATATATGGAGGTATGAACTCTAAGCATTATAACTTTTAACGTTATGGCCGACGTAGAAAGTTTGGCTTCTCTACTGGAAGAGGATAAGTAAAAAAACAAAAGATCGATGAACATGGCCATTGGGTTCATGCAATAATATTCAATAAGGCGTAGAAAAAACTTCTTTTCCTAATAATTAATATAGAAATCTAGAAGAGGAACAAAAAGATACGAGGCCTTTATGTGTGTCTCTATATGCAAATGCGGCAAGAAGAACAATGCCACTAAAAATCAAAAGCGTAAAATTAATCCTGTAGCTAGCTATCATCTAAAACCATGTGTGCATGTAACTATCATCTAAAACCCATTCCTTTTGCCGGCGGCGCAACTGCATCAACAACATTGTCTTCTCATGAGAGAGAGAGAGAGAGAGAGAGAGAGAGAGA
>Ga0325404_1002102_pt1 | contig 21265 bp, 16 predicted proteins | sample PopdelMetagenome_18_FD_205664 | JGI IMG/M metagenome (GOLD analysis project Ga0325404, IMG submission 205664) | Populus deltoides microbial communities from Bellville, Georgia, United States - Xylem-Control-R1 | ecosystem: Host-associated > Plants > Phyllosphere > Stem > Wood/Secondary xylem...
TTATTATTATTATTAATTATAATTTATATAGTTCACCTCCCTGTGGTTCGACCCCGGTCTTGCCGGGTTATTTATTACTGTGACACTCCTGCACTTGGGATAAGACATCAACTCTTTGATCGTGTCACTTACTGAATAAAAGGTCCCAGCTCATCACAATTAAATAGAACATAGTTGTGTGCTTATTTGAACTCTATTTCCGACAAATATCTTCCTCTTACAACATTTTTTGGTGTGGGTCGTCCAGTATTAGAGAATATTGACAAGTTCCCACTAGAAGGCACTTCACCGCCATCATCATGCCGTGGAACGCGATTGATTCTTGTTCTTAGATGAGGTTTGAAATAGTATGAGATAAATGTTGAGATCTCCTCAACAATATAGGCCTCACATATCGAAGCCTCAACATGCGCCTTGTTCTTAACCTTTTTCTTGAGATTAAACAAGTACTTGCATTGAAATATTAATCAAGTATTTTCAATTAAGAAAAACATATAAAATACTTTTATATATGAATTACATTGCAACTGTAATATCTAACCGTTCGAATGGGTACATCCATCTATATTGGACCGGTCCTCCAGCTTTTGCCTCGAACGGTAGATGTATAGGGAGATGCTCCATTGAGTCAAAAAATAATGGAGAAAATATCATCTCAAGTTTGCATAGTGTCTCGATGATATTCGTTTGAAGCCTCTCAATGTGATCAACATTCAAATAGTTGGAGCATATATCTCTGTGAGTGCATCCCATATTCCCTTTGGCAACAAATCATGAAAAGCTAATGGGATGAGTGTTTGCATAAACACGTGGCAGTCATGACTCTTCATTCCATACAATCTGCAGTCCTCTATATTAACCAGCCTTGATATGTTCGATGCATGTCCATCCAGAAAACACAGACTCTTAAGCCATTTGTAGACTAGCAGTTGTGCGTTTTTCTCTAACACGAAGCTTGCTCTTGGTTTTGCGACCCGTGACTCATCATAAACCAACTCCATATTTTTACGGTTACAGTATAAAGCTATATCCAATCTAGCCTTGATGTTGTCCTTTGTCTTCCCCTTCACATCCATGACGGTGTTGAAAATGTTCTCAAACATGTTCTTTTCGATGTGCATGACGTCAAGGTTATGGCGGAGCAGATTGGTCTTCCAATAAGGAAGCTCAAAAAAGATACTTCGCTTTACCCAATTATGGGTCAAACCAAAACCAGGAAACTTTTGCTTACCTGATTGAAGGCCAAACACAATGTCACCGTACTCTGAGACAACATCATGCAATTCTTCACCAGAAAGACGCGGGGATGCAACATCTTTTTCAACTCTGCCAACAAAGAAATCTTTTCTGTTCTTTCTGTACCTGTGATTAAGTGGCAAGAAGCGACGGTGACAATAAAAAAAAGAAGCTTTACCTCCGTTTGCTAGCGTGAATGCCTTATTTTCCATGCAGTATGGACATGCGAGTTTCCCATGTGTGCTCCAACCAGAAAACATTCCATAAGCTGGAAAATCATTGATAATCCACATCAAAGCCGCCCTCATAAGGAAATTTTGTTTCCTCGATATATCATAAGTCAGAGCTCCGGAGGACCACAACTGCGCCAACTCATCAATCAACGGTCGAAGACAAACATCTATATTCCGCCCCAGGCTGCTTGGACCGGGTATGATAATTGATAAAAACATGAACTCCGGCCTCATACACGTTCCCAGTGGCAAGTTATAAATTATGAGTATGACCGGGCAACAAGAATAAGGAGCAGCAAATGACCCAAATGGGTTGAATCCGTCTATACACAACCCAAGACGCACATTCCTTGATTCAGCTGAAAATTGAGGATGCACACTATTAAAAAGTTTCCACGCTTCGCCGTCAGTAGGATGCACCATCACTCCATCAACCGCATCGTGTGCTTGGTACCATGTCATGTGCTCAGCAGTCCTTGGTGACAAGAATAACCTCTGCAGTCTAGGTGTGATCGGGAAGTATCTAAGTTTTTTATATGCCACTAGAGTCTTTCCCCTGCCAGTTCTAGGTTTGTAACGGGAATGCCTGCATGTCATGCACTCGGTCATCTTAGCATTTTCAAGGTAGTCTAATATGCAGAAGTTAGGGCACATGTCAATTTTCTGGTATCCTAAACCGAGGGGTTTCATCATGCACTTCGCAGCATAGAAGTTCTCTTTCAGCCTGTTCCCTTCAGGTAAAATGCTTCTTGCCCATTCAATAATCTTGTCATACCCGGCCTCACTCAACCCGTGATCTGACTTGATGGTAAACACATGTGCTACGGCCGAATCTTTCAACAAATCAAAAAACCTAGCTGCATCTGCATTAGGTTCTTCTTATACGATTGGACATTGACTAACATTACCTTGATTCATTCTCATTGCATCCATAACCATATTTATGTAAGGATTAGTGTTGCCATTTGCCGCTTCATGCACGTTGCTAGCACTAGAAGTAGACCCAACCACCATTTCTTCATGTATTAATTAACTAAGTTAGGTAAATAAACTTGCAAAAATATTACTTTACCTTAAGATTATCCAACAAACTAATCTCAACTTCTCATAAATATTAAATATTCATTATTATTTATCAACGTCCATACAAATTAAAATATATAAATTTACAGAAATTACCACTCCGCAATACCATTGATAAAACTTTAAACGGACCCATTAAGCAAGCTATTAATTATTTCAAAACAACATATGTACTTCGGTAGTTCCATAAAGTTTTAACAATTTACAAACAAATACAATCTTACAAAATCTAAAACAAACCATAACAGGTATAGAATTAAACATTCATATACTACAAGTTTGTTTGAGAAATAACAATAAAACATGTACATCTACTAACAAAATACATATACTAAAAAAACAATAAAATTGACATTTAAGTAAATGTTAAAATTTAAAAAGATAGAATTACTTACAAAAATTGATAAAATCTGTCGGTAAATCAGAACACGGATGTTGTGACCACAAAACTTCAAGAAATATAACTTGTTGTGCTGATAGATGGGAGATTTTTTTTTTTTAGGGGGGGAGGGGGGGCTAGTTGTTTGCAGATGAGGAGAGTTGGGATTAGGAAGAAGAAGGAGAAATAGGGGAGGAGAGGGTCGGCAAAGCTGTCATATATTAACTTTTTCCGACGGTTTCACCGACGGAAACTCCGTCGGTGATTACGTCGGTGATTCTGACGGAAACATCGACACATCACCGTATGGATCTGCCATTTCAAATCCCTCGGTGAGTCCGTCGGCAATTTAAACAGTGAACCGGTCACGTCACTGTACGGTCTAGCATTTTGAATCCGTCGAAAAAAATAACCAACCAAAACCTCCACGTCAGCGACCCGCCTTTTTTTTTTTAATTCAAAAACTTTTCCGTCCATAATTCAGTCGGTAACTACTGACGGAAATATTCCGTCGGTAGTTACCGACTGAATTACGAACGGAAAAGTGTCCGTTGGTAATTTCGACCTCAAATTACCGACAGACATATTCCGTCGGTAAATCCGTTGCTATTTAGCGTATTTCTAGTAGTGTGACTCGTGTATCCGTTTGGTATGTGTTCTAAATAGAATTTAGTAAATTAAAAAAAACATTATTTAAAATTACTTTTTTTATGTTTTTGAATTGTTTTGATGTGCTGATATCAAAAATGATTTTTAAAAAATAAATAAATATATTTAAATATATTTTCGAGCAAAAAAAACTTTAAAAAACAACTGCTACTACACTTCTAAACTCTCAGATAAATCTTTAACCTATCCTCGTAATAGGTTGAAAGCATAATGTTGTTGCAAAGACCAACACGTTCCTCAACATTAGCCTTGAATGTGCATAAAATAAGAAAAAACATTAAGGCACAATGTGACTTGGTACATGCTACAACTTGAAAACAAGTATTTCGGAAAAAAAAAGGTTACATATTAATTATCTTTACTCAATAAGCATTCTAATTATGTATTTCACATTATGCATAAAATGCACACACGTGTTTTTCATCTCTTGTATTCCTCTCTACATATATTAAATTATGCTTATGATTACAAGTCTATTTATAGGCTTCAAGTCCTAGACAAATAAGAAATTAAACTGCTTAAAAGAAATCTTTATTTGAACAGTAAACATATTCCATTGACTTAACCGGTTGACCAATATATTTAATTCAACCGGTCGACCAGTTCCTCTATTTTTCAAAAAAACTGAAATTTGGTTTACTTTTAACATCCTCCCTTGAACTTGATTTTTAACTCCTAGCATATCTCTCATCTTGGCAAAAACATCATGTTTGAGTGGTTTAGTGAAAAAATCAAGGCTAGATTAAATTAAAGAAAATAAACTAAACTAAAAGTTGTGGGGTGAAATTATAAGAAAAGAAAAGAGGTACAAGTTAATTATAAGAAGAAAAAAAAATGTGGGGGAAAAAATGATACACTTAAAGAAAATGAGGCTTAAATGCAAATAAGAATAATTATAGAGCATAAATACTCATTTTCTCACCAAAAATCTACAGCAAACGTAAGGAAAGAAAAGAGAGTTTTTGTATTCATTTTTGCAAATCAAGAGAGAAACACTAAAATTTCAAGAACCCATCCAAGATTATGGGTTATAGAATAAACACTGGTGGGCAAGAGATTAACAAGAAAATTTGAAAAAGAAGAGAAGAGGGAAGGGTCGGTTGTCATTTGAAAGAAAAGGAGGGAGTTGAAGATCGAAACTTTGATTCTTACCGGGTAAGGTGTTCTAAACATGGTCATATGAGTCATTTCAAAGTCGATTACAAATTGATGCATATATGTTGACTAACTAAGGAAATTAGTCTTGCTCAATTTGGAGTTATAGAACTCCAACTATGGGTCACCAACCGAGATTGGGTCATGACAAACCCTGTAAGGCAGTAGGTAATGTTTGTTAATGAGCAATTTTGATTGTCTTAGAGGCAGAACTGGGTTCTCCTTCCTTCAAAGAACTTGTAGCCTCATGTCTTAACTTTCCAACAAGACCAATCTCGCTTGAAATGGAGTTCTATAACTCTAGATATAGTTAAAAATCTAAGGAGAGATTGGACAGTAACAGTTCAATATCAAGACAGTAACAGTCCAATGTTTGTTGATGAGCAATTTTGACTATCTTAGAGGCAGAACTAGGTTCTTCTTCTTTCTAGAACTTGTAGCCTCGTGTCTTAGCTTTCCAACAAGACCAATCTCACTTGAAATTGAGTTTTACAACTCCAGATATAATTAAAAATCTGAGGAGAGGTCGAACAGTAACAGTTCAATCTCAAGACAGTAACAATCCAATGTTTGTTGATGAGCAATTTTGATTGTCTTAGAGGCAGAAGTGGGTTCTCCTTCCTTCAGAGAACTTGTAGCCTCATGTCTTAGCTTTCCAACGAGACCAATCTCACTTGAAATGGAGTTCTGTAACTCTAGATATAGTTAAAAATCTGAGGAGAGGTCAGACAATAACAGTTCAAGGTTTAAATAGTAACAGTTCAAATATTAAGAAATGACTAAAATAAAGACTTATTGGCTGTTGATATGGTTATTTTAAAACAAATCCTTAAGTGAGGAAAATTTATGAGATAAACATGTGATTTGTAGGAGGGACCATAAGCATGGGGCAACGACAACAGCAGGGGAGCACAAGTAGAGCTTCTATTGCAGGTAGGTAAATTGCACCTATACTTTCTAGTTAAATTCCATGATTTAATATGTTACCAATGTGATATATGAATTACAGAATATTGGATATTAGGTGAATGGTTGTTGTGTGAATTGTCGAGTAATGAAATTATTGATGACAATGGAAATGTGAGAAGTGTGATTTGAGGCGTGAACTAACATATATTTAGTGCATGTTAGGATCCCAGGTAAGGGGATCACCATGTTTGGACTAATATACATTTAGTGTATGTTAAGATTCTGGGTAAGGGAATCAACCATGTATTGACTAGCATACATTTAGTGCATGTTAGATCCCAGGTAAGGGGATTACCATGTATTGGCTAGCATACATTTAATGTATATTATGATCCCGGGTAAGGGGATCAACCATGTATTGACTAGCATACATTTAGTGTATGTTAGGATCCCAGGTAAGGGGATCACCTTGCATCGACTCCTACGGGGTGATGATGATGATACCAGTGAAATTGGTATCGGTATTGTGTTAAGCAGAAATAATCATGATTGATCTTATAAAGTCTGGAAATGGAAGTTAATAATGGAAGGGGAAACGGTTTTTAGTAGTTGAACAAGAAAGAGGTTCTAATGAAAGGCAGAAGGGAGAAGTGAACAAAATATGAATACATGTTGCCCTTTATAAATTTTTAGATATTTGTGTTGTTATATTTATTGTGATATTCATGTTCAATAATATGTATCTTGTTTCAGGACCATCACATGCACGACAGGAGTAGATTCTAGCTTATGTTCATTTCTTGTAATCTAGGTTCTAGGGAGTATACCCTTGTATTTTGTAAATATGGAAATGTTTGTATAATTTAATTTGTATAATTAATGTTTAAATTTGATTAAATGAACTTAACTTTGTAGTTCATATAACCAAGTTCCATGTATGCGTATTTATATTTTTATCGATCCATAATGATATTTGTTATATAATGTATATCATAAATATTGTGCTTGATATGTATGATGATGTTTGTGGGATTGAGACCCAAGATGATAGGGTCGGGATTGAGTTAGGTGATACGAGTTTTTAGAAGTGTAAACAGGTTAAATGTCGATAACTTTGGACCTCTCGGTATAGGGGAGACTCCGTCGAAATTTTATTAGACTTTAATACAAACACCATGAATAGATATAGAAAAAAAATTTTAACTACTTTGTTTTTTGGTGGACATGAGATTGTTGTTTTTATCCCGGAATAAGGGATGTTATAGTTGTATCTACCATGTAGAAGACAAAACTCATAGTGCTCTTTCTATCATCCATATCTTTAACCTAATCACTATCATTATAGCCTATAAGTTCAAAGCTATTAGAATATCCATAGAACATGCCAAAATCAACAATATCTTTAATATACTAAAGAATTTGCTTCAAAGTTTTGAAATTTGTTATAGTTAGTGTATCCATAAACCTGCTTATAAGTCCTACTCCAAATTGGACAAGTCCATGTCAACTATGTTAAACTCCCAACTAGGCTCTTGAATATTGTAGAGTTTACCTTCTCTTCTTCATCATTCTTTAACAATTTCACTCCACACTCAACTAGAATACTTTTGCACAATCCTTCATTTTGAACTCTTTGAGAATCTTTTATAAAAACTTCTTTTAATTCACAAAAATTCCATCTTTTCCTTGCTTGATCTCAATCCCTAAGTAGTATGTCATAAAATCAATATTCATCATCTCAAACTCCTTAATCATTGCTTGTTTAAAGTCTCCAAATATCTTTGGATCGTTTCCTGTAAAGATCAAGTCATCCACATACAAGCATATAATAAGAGTATCATCACTCTCTTTTATCTTTACATAAATAGCATATTTATATGGGAATTATACAAATCCAACCTGTAAGAAATAACCATCAATGCAACTATACCAAGCCTTTAGGGCTTGCTTTAATCCATACAAGGCTTTGTTTAACTTTAAAACCTTGTCTTCATGTCACTTCACATCATAACCCATAGGTTGCTCAATGCAAACCTCCTTTTCAAGAAAACCATTTAGAAAAGCTAATTTGATATCCATTTGATAGATTTTCCATCTATGTTGGGCATGTAAAACCCAACAAAAAATAGTAATAGGCCGACCTATGCTAGTTAAGAATTAAAGGAAACAAACCGGCCTATTCTATGGAGGAATTGGGGAAGGAGAAAACCAGGCCTAGATCAACCAAAGAATGAATAAGAACAAGGTTAACTAGCCCCCAAACACCCCCATCACATTTATGAGTGATGTAAATACAAAGGGGAGAAAAAGAGATGACTCTTCCTCTCCCCCAAAACCAGCAGCAGCCTTAGCTGCACCAACCACCCCTTCCTAAGAAGAAAACCTAACTAAACCAGCTTGCCTGCCATTTCTCTTCAGTTTTGAGTGAATGGAGAGTTAGAGAAAGGAGAGAAAACCAAGAACAAGGAAGAAGAAAGAGCCTAGAGAGCCGACTGGAACAATAAAAGGAAGAAAAAAGAAACCAAGAGAAAAAAGGAAGAAAAACTACTAAAACCTCCCCTAAGGCTGCTTAAAATCATGTGGTAAGAATAACATCACTTCCTTACTTGTTTCTTTAAGATTTTGGGACAAAATGGAGAAGGAAACCTCAAGGGAAAAACTTAGGGTTCTTACACCTATGGATTAGCAAAGATTAAACAAGAAGATTGAAGAAAATGGGGTTGAAAAGGGATATAATTCTAGAACCTTTAACAAAAGAAATAGGTGCATATGGATGAACAAACCTTAACTAAGGACTGACTAATTGAGATAATGAAAGGAGATGAAATGAAGTGATAAAATGTGTAATTGTGACCTTATTAAACTCATAGAAACATGCTTGAGCTGAAGCAAAATTCATGTTTAAGTTAATGTATTAATTGTGCATATATAATTGAAGAACTTTTATGAAAGTGAAATGAAATGAAAGAATGTGCAAAATTATGATCTTGTTAAATCCTTAAAGGAATGCTTGAGCTGAATCGAAAATGATGCCATGATTAATGCCTTAAGTTTGTTTGTGTGATGAATGAACTTGTATGATTATGTACCAAGTAAATGGATGTGTGATTATGACATGTTATTGTGAACATACTTGTGATAAAAATGACGAATTACATGTGCAAACTAGGGAGAAAATGGACACCAATTTTCGGTCATAGAAAAAGAGAGAACCATGAAGGAACTTGTCATGATGAACACCTTTAGGAAAACAAGTCATAGAAATTACTATTAGTTTGTGTTGATGTATTGCTATGATGCAATTGAAAACATAAGATGTATGATTGTGGCAACATTAAGTGTCAGTCTTGAAGTAATGGTTAGGAGAACCTTTAGAAAATGTACATGTTGAGACTTGGTTGCGCATTGCTTAACAACTTTGTGATAAACTATTTCTTCAACATTAACCACATGAATTGTGGAGTATAAGCAGAGCAAATACTTTTCGAGCAGTCGCAGTGGGGCACTACTCTAGTAAATATTTTATGACGATTATAATTGATCAATGTGATAAATAGAGATATAGTGTTATTATTATGATTTTTTTTACAACAAAATCAGATCAAATTATTTATCCACAATACATCTAAACTGAAGCCATCAGACATAAATAATGTTAGTGATAAACCTTATGTTAGTCTTGTTAGTAACAGATGAGATCATGTTTATCTCTACCTTCTGTTAAGCTTTGTTAGTAACAAATGAGATCATGATTATCTCAAGATAAAGATGTATGTTTAGCTTGTTATCTCAGTGTGTTCTTATCTCTTCTTTGAAAACTCAAATAACTGTATACTACCTATAAATACAATGCATACTAGGCTGATCATTCATTTAGCTTTTCCACATTTTATTTTAGTCTTGTAACTTGGTATCAGAGCAAATAAAGCTCACATTTTCTCTCAATCCATTATGGTCTCTTTCTCTACATCACCCTCATTTGTCATCCCTAATATCACCTCTTTAGTGTCTATCAAACTTGAAGGACACAATTATCTGAACTGGACAACTCAGTTCATACCAGCCTTGAAAAGCCATGACCTCTTAAGCATTATTGATGGCTCTGAGGCTTGTCCTTCTTAATTCCTTGTTGACTCCATTGGCGAACTAACCTCTGATATTAATCCAACATACTTAGTTTGGTAGAAGAAGGATCAATTTATTTTGGCATGGTTAAATGCCACCCTAGATGAGAAAATCTTTTCCACCATGTATGGACTCACTACATCTACACAGGTTTGGAATGCTCTTGATACCAGATTTGCTCCTCAATCTCGTTCAAGAATTATTCATCTCAAAAGAGAACTCCAAACTCTGCAGCAAGGTAACAAATGTTGCTCTGATAATTTGCTTACAACAAAACATTTGTCTCACCAACTTTTAGCTGTAGCAAAACCAGTTGACAATGAAGACCTTATCTCATATATTATTGGTGGACTAAATCCTATCTTCACCACTTTTATCGCCTTCCTCAGCTTTGCTACTCGAGACCAACCAATCTCCTTTGATGCTTTTCAAGCTAAACTATTTAACTACGAGCAACTACTTGAAGCACAAAACAAATCTCAGTCATTTGAGATTACTTAATTGGCCTTTTTTACCCTAAAACACAAACCAACCAATAAGAAATCAAGATTTCCCACTCAGAAAAATCACCACCATGCAAGATCCAATCCTAATCCAATCTTTTCTGCCCCCGACTCTAAAACATAATCCACTAGAGTTCCAAAACAATTCCCTTGTTAGATATGTGGAAAGACAAATCATCAGGCTCTTGATTGTTATCACCACATGGATTTTTCTTATCAAGGCAGGCATTCCCCCTCGTCAATTGGCAGCAATGATAGCTCATACTCAAGAGGAATAGGGATTTGATCAGCCATAGTACCTTAACAGTGGTGCTAATAATCACATCACTTCTGAACTCCAGAATTTAACCTTGCACCAGCAACCATATCATGGAAATGACAAAGTAACAGTTGGCAATGAAGGAGGTTTACGTATCACCAATATTGGTTCCTCTATGCTTGCTACACCTAAATCACAATTTCTTTTAACCAATATTCTTCACTGTCCATCTACTTTATCAAATCTATTATCTATTCAACATTTTTGCTTTGACAACAACTGTTATTTTATACTTGCAACAACCCATTTCTTTATAAAGGATCTACAGACCAAGGAAATTCTCCTTCAAGGGCCAAGTAAAGCTGGTTTATATCCAATGTTCTTACAACAACTCAAATTCAACAAGTCATCTCCCAAAGCTGCTATGCTCTCCCCTTTTACTGCACTCCTAAGTGTCACTGCTCCTTTTCAAGTGCGGCATTCACGGTTGAGTCACCCGTCATACACCATTATTTCTAGTTTAGTGAAAAACTCGTTAATACCTGTTTCTAGATTAAAAAAATCTCAGAACTTGTGTGAGTTATGTTAGGTAGCTAAGAGTCATAAACTTATTTTCCTTGAGTTCAATAACAGGTCTAGTCATCCCCTTGAATTGATTCATTTGGATGTATGGACTTCTCTTATCACGTTAGTTGGTGGTTGCAAATTCAATGTCTTATTTATTGATGATTTTTCAAGATTTACATGGGTGTTCACATTGAAACAAAAATTAGAGGTGTTTAACTGCTTTGTTCATTTTAAAAGCTTAGTTGAAAACTAACTTTCAAGCACTATCAAACAACTATTAACTGACAATGGTGGTGAGTATTTATCTACTGCTTTCCAGGAATACCTTTCACAAAAAGGCATTCTTCATAAACTCACATGTCCTTACACTTCCGAAGAAAATGGAATCTCTAAAAGAAAACATAGACATATCACCAACACTAGTCTTACCCTTTTGGCTCAGTTACATCTAGCTTTCAGTTATTGGGTGGATGCATTCTTCACAGCTACTTACCTTATAAACAAACTCCCTTCACCTTTTTTGTCCAGCAAACTCCATATCTCACTTTATTAGACAAACAACCAGACTATTCATTACTCAAAACATTTGGGTGTTTATGTTTTCCCTTACTTAGGTCTTATAATACACATAAACTTGCTTTTAGAAGTAAAAAATGTGTATTCCTTGGATATAGCTCTAATTTTAAAGGGTATCGACGTCTTGATCCACAAACAAACAAAGTTTATATATCCAGACATGTTGTCTTTGACGAGTTGAACTTCCCTGCTCAGGATGCACTGATTACAACCAGTAATACTCGTTCCTAGCAGCAAAATTCTCCTCCGTCTTCAAATTCCACACAATCAGGTATTATCTCTAACACTCTATCTCCTGTTTTAGCTACTTTACCCAGTTTTCCTACTCCCAATCCATCCACTTCAGATCATGACTATTTACCTCCTCTTGCTACCACAACTTCACCCAATATCAACACGCCTACTGATCTATCTATTTCAGAAATTCATTCTACACCTTCACACCTTACCTCACCTCATCAAATTAACACTACACCTGACTATATATCCCTAGTAAAGCCAACCACAACTCTTGTTTGTCCTAACCAAAACCCACTAGTCATTCTGAACCTTCACCTTTTACTTCCTCTTCTCATATCAACACTACACCTATACCTGACCATATATTTACAGACTCTAATCTTGAGCCACCCTTAATTTTTGCCTCTCCTACCCAACAACCAACCCTCACCTCTAACCTAACTCATTCATCACAAATTATAACTAGATCTCAGACAAACTCTTCCAAACCAAAGCATTTTCTAGATTATCACCTTTACCATTCCACCAAACATCCTCTTTAAGCTCATTTTACTAATACTTTACCATTTTAACCAACAACCTTTAAACAAGCTGCAAGGGACCAGGATTGGATGAATGCCATGACTGCAGAATATAATGCATTGCTAACTAACAACACTTGGTCATTTTGTCTGAGACCAAGACATAAACAGGTTGTGAGAAACAAATGGGTTTTCAAAATAAAACAATGATCTGATGGCACTATTGATAGGTATAAGGCACGGTTGGTGGCAAAGGGATTTGATCAAGTTGATGGTCTTGACTTTACTGGGACCTTTAGTCCAGTTATTAAACTTGCTACTATTTGGTTAGCCTTTGTTTTGTCTATTCATTATAATTGGTCTATTAGACAACTTGATATTTCTAATGCTTTTCTCCATGAGTATCTTGAAAAGGAGGTGTATATAGAGCAACCTTAAGGTTTTGAAGACTCAAATTTACCTGATTTATGCCTCTTGCATAAATCAATATATGGCCTCAAACAGGCCCCTAGACTTGGTTTTTAAGGCTATCTTAGGCTCTCTTAGAACTTGGATTCACTACCTCAACTGTGGACACTTATTTATTTACTTTCCATCATAGCAACATGTGTATTTTTGTGCTCATAAATGTTGATGACATTATTGTCGTTAGTAATGCTGATACTGCCATTGATACTCATATTTCTAACCTCGGCTTTGAATTTGCTATCAAGTATCTTGGGGAACTATCTTATTTCTTAGGCATTCATGTAACTAAGACAGAAAATGGCTTGCATCTACACCAAGAAAAATATGTTTTTGATCTTCTACATCACATGAAAATGACTGGTGCTAAACCTGCACTAACGCCATGCATATCAGGTGCCAAACTCTCAAAATTCTCAGGTGATCCTCTTATTAATTGTACTGTATATAGAAGCATGGTGGGAGCTCTTCAGTATTTGACATTGACCAGACCTAATATATCCTACAGTGTCAATCAATTATGTCAATTTCTTCATTTTCCTACCAATATTCATCTTACAGTTGCCAAAAGGGTTTTAAAATATCTCAAAGGTACACTACAGTTTGGTCTTCAGTTTAACAAGGGATCACTTCAACTCAATGGTTTTTGTGACTCTGATTGGGCTGGTAATCTAGATGATCAGAAATATACCTCAGGATATTGCATTTATCTAGGCTCATGTCTGATTTCTTGAACTTCTAAGAAATAATCCGTGGTGGCAAGATCAAGCACCGAAGCTGAATATTGATCAATGACGCACACAGTAGCTGAACTTTACTGGTTGAGAATGTTACTCAAAGAACTTCATATATCTCTACTTACAACACCTTACATTTGGGTTGACAATACTACTGCTTTGGCACTATCTTCTAACCTTGTCTTTCATGTTAGAACAAAACATATAGAGATGGAATACCATTTTATCCGTGAGAAGATCTTTAATAAAGATATACAAGCTAAATATATCTCCACCTCTGCACAACCCTTAGACATCTTCACTAAAGGACTCTCTTCATCACATTTCATTTCTCTTCGAGATAAACTAATGGTTCATGATCTTCCCATCAGCTTGAAGGAGGTTGTTAGTGATAAACCTTATGTTAATCTTGTTAGTAACAGATGAGATCATGTTTATCTTTACCTTCTGTTAAGATTTGTTAGTAATAGAAGAGATCATGATTATCTCAAGATAAAGATGTATGTTTAGCTTGTTATCTCAATGTATTCTTATCTCTTCTTTGAAAACTCAAATAACTGTATACTATCTATAAATACAATGCATACCAGGCTGATCATTCACTCAGCTTTTCCACACTTTATTTTAGTCTTGTAAGTAATAATAAAGAAGAGTTCTTTTTCAAGACACAAATTAGATCAGATATAGTGTTGGTTTCTTTTTATATGCCTCTTGAGATAAATGAGTACCCAACTTACTAATTAACTGGTTTTAAATTAATAAATGAAAATCCTGGATTTTTTCCTAGTGACGATTCTCATCTTCATATAGCAATTGAGCGTTTATTTGAAAAAAAAATAATAATCAAAACTTACTACGTGTTGGGTAAGGGGAAACAATACAAATTCATATAGAGTTCTCACCAATTTTATTTTTTTAATGAGAATTAGTTCTTTTATTTTAGTTCAAACAGTTCATCACACTCGCACAATATTAAGGAATTTACCATACACTACCCAAAAAAATATTAATGAATTTACCACAGGAAAGAGTGAAAGAGATTTTGACGGGAATAATGATTACTACTCAGAAACGTTGGATATTGGTGTCACTACATAGAAACTGCAAAGGAGACAGAATCTTTATGTTGTGCTACAGAAGCTTAACAATCATGTCAAGGGGTACATTGCGTTCTCAAACGATGATTTAGCCACAATCACCAAAGTGGAGAGGAAAATATCTTATCCTCCGAGACAAGGAGAAGGAAACAAATTTCGAGATAAAGCCATGGAAAGGGGTGGGTTCTTTTAAGTTGCCATTTATAACGGGCGAGCCAATTCATCTGCAGGAGTTGCTGTTACCTATTATCAAGCAAGGGCCCAAGGTTTCATCAATGAATTTCCAGAAGCGCACTAATCTATATATGCCTAGTACTAGTAGATATTTTACTAAGCTAAATACAACCACATGATAACCAGCAGCCACCGTAAATGGCAGAAAGCATCTTTTTGTTTCCAATAACCGTGCAGTAGTCCATGTCGCGTTACAAATCAGAAACTGGAGTCCATTTCAAACATTCAAAAGCTGCATTGGCAACTCTCATGCATAAGAATACACTCACATTCATGCATGGACCCTGCATGCACCATACATCCATGTGTATACATACGTAATGGGATGATGGCTTCCTAAATCATCTCATCTCATCTCATCTTATGGATAACAAAGTTAATCCCTAATTTTACATGAAATGCTGAAACTTTCCACAAAACAAAAAATGACCCCTTTACTAATAGAGCCGAAGTTTCATCAAAAGTCATTAATTAAGACTTTACTGGTAGATGTTAATGTTTCTTTAATCAAGGCTATTTTTTAATTTTTTTAACTGACCCCAATGTCAAAAGTACCATATAGAAAAACATTAGGTTACTCTTATCGTATATGAAATGTGATCCGAGCATTAAAAGATTTATGGCTGACTGGCTCAATCAACAAAAAAAAAAAAGTGATTTCGTTCAACTTTTGAAGCGTAGAGTACATTATGAAAATAAAGTGTGTGATCGTCCCGCAAATCCAGTTTGCAGGTACTGATCCTAAGCATAGCAGCAGAAGCATTATTCCTTATATACATGTATCTACTTTCCTTTGAAATTCGATGAAATTCCACAAAGGTTGTTTAATCCCTTGTTATATGGTCAATTACTCCTAAGTCTACAGTCCATAAAGAAACAGATTCAGCAAGCATTAAACAACTGCTAACATACAAGTTAGAGGGATAATTGTGGTTGGACATTACCTTTGGCTTAGTGCAATCACGAGTATCGCACGTGTACGGCGTCGCGACAATTGTCCATCCTGTCAAGGAAAATGTATGGGTCTATCTGGCAAAAGTGGAAATAAGTAAGTCTTGTCTCTTATCAGTAGAAAATTTGAATGGGAGTCGCCACCTAGTATTATGGTCACTAGGAACCCTAACTAGTCTCAAAGATCGGGTACGGAAACTGGTTGCGTAAAAGGAAGGCATTAGCATCCCAACTACGCCCTACCTAAGGTAAGCTGCATTGTTTTGTTGTCTGATAAAATCTAAAGTCTTGTTGTGGTTTCTAATTGTCGATCTGTCTACGGTTTAAAAAAAGTCCTCCTCTATAAGGAAATATTTATCTTATCGGGTAAAAACCTAATTGTTCTATGTTGTCAAAAGAAAATATCTTTTTAATATCGGGAATACGTTTTACGTATAAATTTGTAATCCCTGGTACTAAAACAACACAAAAATAATTTTTTTTTGTTTTTGATATTTTGGTCAATGTTCTCTTGACTTCAATAAACTGGTTATTAAAGCCAAAATGCATGCTAAAATATATTTTTTTGGTGTATGAAAAACACAATATGACTTTTAAGCTTTGAGACATTTGGCCGTATGCATAAAAATATTTTTTAAATTTTTTTTAAGTTGACAAAAACCAGGTATTTTAATACCGGATTTGTATTTTTGCGGTGTAAAATATAAATTAATATTAACCAAAATGGATAAATTAAAAAACACAAGAAAATCATTAAAGTTTTTTTTTTAGAATGGGCCAGCACCAGCCCAAAAAATTATAATTAGCTTGTTATTATGCATAGCACAGCAACCAGCTAATTATTTTCATTTGCTGCAGAACATGAATTGCTCACGTTCTGCATGCAAATGAAAGCAAAAGACACGGAGTAGAGAAGGGGAAGAAGGAAGAAGAGAGAGGTGGGGGAACTGACCTGCGGTGGCTGCTGGTGAGGCTCACGGTGGTGCTTGCTGGTGGCGGTGGTTCCAGGCGGCGCTGCTGTCGGTGGCAGTCGATAGTTTCTTCCCCCCTTGTCTTCCCCTGTTTTCTCTCTGTTTTTTTCTTTTTTTTTTCTTCTCCTGTTCTTCCTTTCTTTCTTCCTCTTCGGGTCTTTTTTTTTCTTTCTTTCAGTCTTTTCACCCTCTCCTCTACTCTCTTGTGCTCCCCCCCTCTGTATTTATAGGTAAAACAGAGGGGAGAGAAAGGCAGGGGCGGCCAATGTGCAGCCGCCCCACAACCGCCCAGGGGGATGCATCCTTTTGTTTTTCTTTACCCCGTGGAAGGCCACGGGTCAGAACCTAGGCAAGTGGGGTATTTTGAGTCGGCGTCTTTTTGGTGGTTTTGGAGAAAGAGGGAACGAACAAAGCAAGGGAGAAAAATCTTCTTCTTCCCCTGCCTCGTGCGTCCAGGGGAAGAAGAAAGGCTACATTGCCGTTCAAAACAACACCGTTTTGGGCTTTTCCTCTTTTTTTAATGAACAGTGTATGAAACGGTGTCGTTTTGGACAAAACACGTCGTTTTATTTGAAAGGAAAAGACGGTAAAAAAACATGTCAGATTTCACATTGGTCTTCAATTTGTGATTTGTTCAATTGAGTCTTTAATTGCCATTTTGATTTAAAAATCAATGCAATTGCATCCCTGCCAAAAAGCAAACAGCAGCCCTGAAGTTGACCGCCTTTTTCACTTTGGTCCTTGATCTTGAATTTATGCAATTTGACCCTCAATTGATCAATAAACTTCTAATTTCTTCAATTTAGCCCCAAATTTAGTTTAATTGCAGCCCCTCTATTTACGCGTGTTTTTCATTTTGGTCCTTAGTTTCGGATTTCTTCAATTAAGTCCCTATTGACCATCAAACTTCAATATTTATGCAATTAAGCCCTTGATTTGACCAAATTAACTCTCAAAAATAATAATTTGACCCCAGAATTTTAATTTTTTCCAATTAAAGCCTAAATTGACATCAAAATCAATTTTTTTTTGCAATCAAACCCTCCATAAATTCAATTAAACATTCAATAAAATTTAATTGAGTCCATAAACATCTGATCTTGGACTTTTCTTCCTCAAATTAAATTTTCTTTGTCAACAGCGCTCTCATCAGTCAACAAAATACCGTTAAATTTCAATCTTTGTATTTTTGAACCTCCTTAACTAATTTTTAATCATCTTTAGGGTGCTTCGACATCCTGTTATATTTTTTTATAATATATTTTTTTTTATTTTTTTGTATTCTATTTTTTTAAGAGAGAAAAAAATGTGAATTGGGGAATAACCAAAAAATGAGTTATGACAACGAGCAAAGTGACCAGGGTTACCACAATTGAAACAATTCATATTATTTCCTTTCTTATCGTCGCGTTTCTCATGCTTGCGCTTATGTCCACTACTACTTGCTTCTATTCCTCTTTTGCTATATTTGGAACTCTTAACCTTACCTTTTTCATATTTAGAGTCATATGCTCCACGCATCTTAGTTTCAAATATAAAAGCTTTGTTTATAGGCTTCTCAGCGTGAAATCAATCTTCTTCAAGCTTGTTTATAAAACCCTTTTCATATTATTTTTTTAATTCTTTTTTCAACTACCAAATAACAGTTACACATCTCTTAAAGATTCTTGAACTCCTCTCTATAAATTAAATCCCAAAACCCTAAAAAAGCACCGAGGGTAGATTCATAAATTCCTCCCCTTCTTTTCTCTTCTTGCTACCAGCTGTCGCTGCTCCTGGTGCAGCTCAGGGTAGCGACGCAATGGCTGCTAGAGCAGACATGGTGAGCTGAACACTACCAGGCGTGCCAGCAATAATTAAGTAATAATGTACCCAACATGCATGAGCTTCAAGGGTTTTACCATATTAGCCTATTTATCCTCCACAATATTGGCTCCAATCATGAGAATCTCTATATCCTTGTGGTAATCATCCATACTCTTACACTTTTGAGTCAAACTCTGCAATCCTTGAAATAGTTCTTTATAATAATGTCTAGGAATAAACTTGTTTCTCAGGATTGCTTTCCTCTCATCCCAAGTCTCTATGGGTCTCTCGTCATTCCTTCTCCTACCTAGAATAATTTAATCCCAACAAATAATAGCATAGTTACTAAACTCAATTATAAAAGTATTACCTTCTTTTCCGCATCAAAAGTTTAATATGATTAATTTTCTTATGAAATCTTTAAAATGATTTTTTTAAAGGAAAATGAATTAAATAAAAGTTATAAAGTTTGAGAAATTATCAAATTGAGTTTGATTTAATATTTCTAAATGTTAAAAATATTATTTTAAAATTACACAAAAAGCTAATAACTAGGATTGAAGCATGCAATTTATTAAATTATGCATATCAATGTGTTTTTATACATGATGGAACATTATGGATATCAAAAGTCAAATATGATTAGGTTTTGTTGATGGTTGAATGGTTGTAATATTAAATAGGGCCTGAGTTTCTTGTCTTTTGTCTATTTTTAGGGAATTAGAAATTAAGTTGGGATGATTAATTAAGTGGGACTTGATTGTAAATACGTTTTAGAAATTAAAAACTATTATGTAATTTATACAAAGGATTATAATTCTAGACATAGACAAATCAAGTATAGATTTGATTGCATAAATTTTTAAAACTATCATGAAATAATAAATGTGATGTTTTTCTAAGGGCAAAGTGATTAATATGGTTATAAAATTTTTCCTATAAATAGAATATTATGCCTCATATTTGTTGTATGGATAAGATAATGATGGAAAATTTGATGTGGTCAAATAAAGATATACCTAAAAAAAAAAAGAACTAGCAGTAAAGGCATATCAATCGCTCTTTCTAAAAGGGTTTCTAGAAGATTTTTAATTTGATAGTTCATGTGTATTACTATTAAAGATTGAACAATTGAACAACTTGTTGTTTGAGACAACACAACCTTCAAGAGTTAATGTAACCTCAAAAGAAGATATGATCTTGAAGTAATCTTTGCATGAACCTTAAACTATCTAAAGAGATTCTTGGGCTTCCTAAAGATTTTATTATTGTTATTTTCACTACATTTATGAGTTTCATGAAACCCAACATAATTTCTCTAATTTCTTAAAGTGATTGATTTCTCCTCTCAATAACCCTATTTTACCGTGAAGTTCTTAGTGTTCAAAACTCATGAGCAAAGTCATTTTCAATGTAAATTTTTACAAGATTTGTGCTATCATATTTTTTTTCCATGATAACTTCTAATTTTAAAAAATACAAAGCCTTTTTAATTTTAAAATCTTTGACTTGATATTTCATGCTTTTATTTTTTTAGCCAATTTCTCTTTTGCACTTTTCTTACAATTATAATTTTAAATCCTCTAATAAAAAAAAATTTAATGACCAAAAACAAAAGCAGCTAATCTTTCAAGGGACTTAATTGGAAAAATTTCCATTTAGGTTTGAGAGCTTTATCAGTAGCTAGCGCAGCAGGACAAACCTTATTCTAATTTATCAAAAAGTCCGAGGTTTAAGCACTTCTTATGGCAGTATACATAAAGTCCAAGACTCGATGGAAGTATTTTTTTAATATAAAATTTACACCTAACATTTATACAGTAACAGATGTACTGTATAAAAAAAATTAAAATCATGGCTCTGATACCAATGTGGATTCGAAAAGAAAACTACCAATGTGGATTCGAAAAGAAAACTTACTTGTGGAAATTAGTTTTCTTATCCCCGAATCGATTATTTCAGTGCCATTTCAATTACTAAAATCAAAATGATATTTCATAGTACGAACGTCTTTATAAATCTTGTCAAAGCAATGTAGAGAGTCCAAAATGAAAGAAGAGAAAGAGAGAACTATTATTCAACCAATGAAAAACTATCATTTTCATATAGGTTATGTCTCTTAATATATAATTAGAGGAAGCGGTTATTTTTTTTAGTAATTATTTTAAAAACTTGAATCAATAACCAATATGTGTAGAAATGAGGATCTCATTTTTTTTATTGTAAAATTAAACTCTCAAGATCCTCGAGCTCCCTTTCGTGTATTATTAGTGATCTAACAAAGTCATCAAGATTTAGAAATATTTTAAGATTCTTGAACTACTCTGTTGTCGTGACCTTTGGGTCACAAACATGAGGTAATGACCTCAAGGTTTTAGCAGCCATTCTCTCATTGGTAACGGCTACAAGCTAACAAGTTAATAGTAATAATGTACCCAACATGCATGAGCTCCAAGGGTTTTACCAGCCATTCTCTCATTGGTAACGGCTACAAGCTAACTAGTAGTAATAATGTACCCTTAGAAAGAAAGGGTGGCATATGATGAAAA
>Ga0325404_1002103_pt1 | contig 21257 bp, 14 predicted proteins | sample PopdelMetagenome_18_FD_205664 | JGI IMG/M metagenome (GOLD analysis project Ga0325404, IMG submission 205664) | Populus deltoides microbial communities from Bellville, Georgia, United States - Xylem-Control-R1 | ecosystem: Host-associated > Plants > Phyllosphere > Stem > Wood/Secondary xylem...
AAAGGGGGAAACAAGTGTTGGTGAGGGACAACGTGGTTGGCTGAAACAAGCTATTGTTATTGTAGTCGACAATGAGAGGGTGGCTTTTTGGTTACACGAGGATGATGTCGACGGCACTGCTATCTAGTGATTCCCTTTAATCTTAATTGAAATTTTTATTTTCAGCTTGGTCAACCTGAGATCCTAATCCAGCAATTCTCTTTAACCAAAACAAAAATCTCAAATAGCTCTGCTAACCTGAAATCCTAATCTGTTGATTTCCTTTAACCATAACGAAATTTTTTGTCAGAAGTTCAATCAACTTGATATCTCATTCTAACGATCCCCTTTAATCAGAACCAAAATCTTTGCTAAAAGTTCGGTCAACCTAAGATCCCAATCCGACGATCATCCTCTGTAACCAGAACAAAAATATGAAATAGCTCAGCTAACATGAAATTCTAATTTGGCGATTCCCTTTAACTAGAATCAAAATCTCTATCTGCAACTCGGTTGACCTGAAATTCCAATTCGATAGATTCACTTTAAACAGAACCAAAATCTGAAAAACATTTTTGCTAACTTGAGATCCCAATCTGACAATCCTTTTTAACCAGAACTACGAATGTGCCTTTGGTGGGGTTAACCTGAAATCTCAATCTAGAGACCACATTTATCTAGAACCTTGGTCTTTATCTTTAGCTCCTAAGATAATCATATTCTCACAGCTATTCTCATGCACAACTATCTTTCTTTTTAGCTTAATTGATTTGAAATCCTGGATCTCAATGATCCCCTTCAACTAGAACTTTTCGAGGGTATTTTTAATTATTTTGATTGAATCCAAAACATTTTGAAATCAATGAAATCAGAGGTCAAATTGAAAAAAAAATGAAAGTTTGATGGTTAATTGGAGGTTTAATTGAACAAATCAAAAACCAAGAATCATATTGTAAAAGGCACTTAACTTTAGTGATGACAATTGAGTTTAGCAGGGGTGAAATTGCATAAAATAAAGAGTTCACGAAGCAATTATGAGTGAAATTAAAAATCCTAATTTGTAGGATTTAGCCTAGACAACGTATTGTTCGGCCACTGTGTATGTTTTTCTTCTTCCATATATAATTAAGTTTATTATGATATCGAAGGAAAAAAAATAAAATAATAAAAAATTTAAGTTTTGTATATAATAGCGCATTTATGCGGCATCACAATGATCATCCTTCCTGGATTATGATTTTAGGTGTTTGACAAGAATAAAGAATTTTTGTCAATAAATAGTTAATCACAATTGTTCACTCAAATCAAACAACCGTATTAAACTAAGGATTCATTAACAAATTAAGCCATTTCCTCCATTTCCTCCTCAATTTAAACCCCTAAACTTCAAAAGCCTTCATAACTTTTCCATGACCATTGACAGCGGCCATACTAGATCCCTAAAAAACTTGGAAAATTTTCCTAAAATCATATCTCAACCACCAGTAATTTAAAATCCTAAAAGGCTTAGGAGCCCTGTTAGTTATATCTATCATCAATGAACAGGTCTATGATTAGAAGTGAATTTAGAAGGCCCAAAGGAGGGAAAAAGAAGTTTGTTCAACCAATTAGTAGATAAAAAAAAAAGTCATATCAATACGACTAAGCCCAATTTCCCTTAGATTAGGTGAACTTTTTACCTAGTAAAAGTAATTCTGGCAATTCAAAAGCATTTTTGCAGTCACAAAATGCTTTCATATGAACAAGATTATTGGTTTGTCTAAAGATTATTGGTTTGTCTAAGGTTATAAAAAAGTTCTTCTCAGTAAGGAGATCTTTATCTTATTAGGTAAAAACATAACTATTCTAATGTCAATAAAAAAGAAACTAAGTTTTTATTTAATATTGGGAATACCCCTTACATATAAGTTCATAATCTCATATACTAAAAGAAAATAAATTTTTTTTTTGTATTTTTAAAATATAGGCTTAGTTCTCACGTCTTTAATAAATTGTTTATTAAAACTTAAAATACATGATAATACATATCTTTTTTTAAAAAAAAAATTTGTATGGAAATACGATATGAATTTTTTATAATTTTAAGGGACTTGGTCGCATGCATGAAAACAAGACATTTTTTTGTTATTTTTCTATATATTTTTTGTAACATTTTAGAGAAATCCGGGTATTTTAATACAAGATTTGTATCTTTACAGTGTAAAAAATACAAACCAATATTAAGCAAAATTAGTAGAAAATACAAGAGAAAATCATATTTTATTTGAAAGGATTTTCAAAAAAATTTGGATTTTTTTTTAATTTTTTATTTAAAATAATGTATATATATATATATATATATATCACTAAATAACGCCCTGAAATAGATCGGATATCCAGTTCCAAATAAAAAATATTTATTACAAAAATTACATTATGCTTTCATATTTTCAAAGTTTGATATGAAATCAGGTTTTTGGCAAATCCAAATCCATCTTAAGTCCCGTTGAGTGATCGATGAAAGGGCAGTATAGGTTAGAGAATTTTTGTAATTGATCACAAGTCTAGGTGTGCCTCTTTTTATTTGAGAGTTTTTGTTAACATAGAATGTGACACATGACCTTTTGACTCTACATCTTGGTTTTGAGTCTACAATGTTGTTCTAATTCAGCATTCATTTGGATTGGTCTCGTCTTTGTAGGTATTTGTTTCTCAAAAATGTTATCTTCATAGGAATGATCAACAACATGTTTTCTTTTCCAAAAAGCATTTGGCAGGTTAGAAAAATTTCATGCTCGATTTTATTTTGGATATCTGAAATATATCCAGTACATGGCGTTGTTACACCTGAGAATGATCTTCAGATCTTTTTACAGGTTTCCAGCCGATATATTGAGTTTGGAAAAAGAAACAAATTTCTGATGTGAATGAAGAGTCAAGTCAGACAGGATCCTTTACCAAACACAAAGCATACTTAAATTTGCAGAAAGATAATTTTTGCAAGAATATAAATAGAATATGAATAAGATAGAATCTTACTTGAATTTGTATTAGAAAAAAATCAATACAGGAGATATTGGTTACAGGAAAGTGTTTTTAAAAGAATTTATAGAATCTTACTTGAATTTGTATTAGAAAAAAAATCAATACATGAGATATTGGTTACAGGAAAGTGTTTTTAAGAGAATTTTTGTTTTTCCAAGATGTGTTCTCCCCTCAAAGGCTCAAGAGGTCTCTTTTTATAATAGAGTTCTGAAGCCATGCGCTCTTGTTCTCCATAATCAAGAGACGACAAGTTGGAAATTGCCCATGTTTTTCGTGGGGTTTTCTTTTGTTTTCTTCTTATCATCGACAGTTGATTTGTTTGTTTGTAGTATCAGGTAATGTTTGTAGAAAAGGCCTAAAACAATAGGCCTACAAATGAAAAGGGACTCAAAACATATGAGCCTAAAAGTCATTGAAAAAGGGCTCTTATATGGTTGAGTATGTCTGTTAGGCTTGTTTAAGGGTTTGTAGTTCAATCTTGAGGATCTTAATTTCTTATTGTAATTCTGGGATAATAGCTATGGGTTTTGTAACAACTCAGCTTTTCAAGCTCAAAACAACAGTAATTTTTTTTTACCTGACACTCATCGTGTCGGTAATCGGCAAACCCGTTCCCTCACATCATCAAGATACAATCCATACATCAACAACAATCAACATTTCATTTAAAAGTGAATCTTACATAAACATATAATATTATGTTTGCATGATTAGAAGTTCACATTAAAAATATACATACATAGACATGAGTTTGCATTCCTATCCTACTAATAGTCATCACGAATTTAAACAAAAAGGATCTAATAATAGTTATACGTTCAGTACATTGATTCATACAAAATACATTGTGATTTAGAATGCAACTACATGATTCCTTGCAAAAGTAGGTTCCCATGTATTAGGTTTCCTAAGCACCTTGTTGGTGTGACGTCCCTGTTGCAGCACAAAACATCTATAAGAATGCAATAGCTTAATAATGATAATAAACGGTCTGGCAGTTTAATTAAGCATTAACATTATCCAATGTTTGAAGCGTGACATTTGCAGTTCCTTCATGTACTTGGTATAAACAACTTGTAGTACATATAGATGCACAAATTCTTGCAATCAACCATAATCTTAAATTCAGCTATCCTCTTAAGGCATCATTTACCGAGGTTAACCGTTCCCTCATCCAAGCCATCCATTCGGATGCCATTAGCCAGAGCTAATCAATCATTTGTCCCGGTCATCCATTCTGATGCCATTAGCTGGAGCTAATTAATCATTTGTCCTGGGTCATCCATTCAGATGCCATTAGCCGAAGCTAATCAACCATTTGTCAACGATTAAGTATTTGGAAATTTGATATATGTACTAACACTATACGGCAACATTCATGATAAAGTATTTCATTATTCAATGTTATGGAAAAAGAAAGGTGAAAGTCACCTACCTGCTCTACCTGTGGGTTGTTCTTGTCTTGACGATGGTCCGATCCCGACAGCACCACCTAAGACATCAATGGTCACTAATCAGTACATTTGTATCTTTGAATCACATTCGTCACCATACTTATTTCAAGAGTTCATATGTTCACATTCAAGTGTTCCACATTTTACACCATCATACCATGAAATTGTTACTAGCATTTAAGTCATTTCACCCCGGGAGGCCTATTGTAGAAATCGGCAGCGAAAACTATTTCGCTATAGGCTGCGCAATTCGGCAGCAAAAACTGGTTCACTGCAGGTTTCCCAATTCAGCAGCTAAAACTATTTTGTTGTTGGCGCCACAATTTCGACAGTGAATGCTACTTCGCTGCAGCCAACATGTTTTGCGGCAGTGAATGCTACGACGTTGTAGACAACTCAATTTCAATAGTGAGTCACATATTCGCTGCAACCAATACAACCTCGGCAGTGAATCACAATTTTGCTGTAGAACACACAATTCGGCAAAGAATACTAATTTGCTGCAGGCAACTCAGTTTCAACAGCGAATCACAAATTCGCTACAGAACACACAATTCGACAGCGAATGCTAATTCGCTAAAGGCAATTCAGTTTCGAAAGCGAATCACAAATTTCACTACAAAACACACAAGTAATGGCTAAAAATAGCATCATAATATGATAGCATTTGAATAAATTTTAGAAAACACAAGTAATGGTAAACTTTCATTTGAAAGAATATATTAAGGGTGATGGCTAAAAAATATTCCCAATTAAAATTGGTAAATATCTAAAATAATTTTTTGAATTTTCTTGTCAACTCTTAATATTTAAATACTAGCCTACTTGTAGCTGTAATATTTATACCAGAATATTGACCCGTAATTCCATGAATTAAAATTTCAAAGGTTATTGAAATATTGGCCAAGTTCTCATGGATTCAATAAACTGGTTATTAAATCTAAATAAAAAGCATATATATATATTATTTTAATTTTGTATAAAAATACTATAACACACATATTTTTTTAGCAAATATATAATTTTTTGTATTTATAAGAAACTTAGCCGTATGTAATTAAAATATTTCAATAGTTTTTTTTATCTTTTTCTCTCCCCTTTTTTTTATCATCTATTTAACACAAAGTAATAAAAAGAAAATGAACACCCACACAAACGCATTCTCTTTTCTACTAAATTTTACTTACACACCTAAAAAACACACCAAAAAATCCTTTATATAACCTAATATCTATACAAATTTAATAATAAAATAATGAAAAAAATTTAACATCTACATTCAATAAAAAAAATATTGTTAATAAACTGAAAAAAATAATGAAAAAAAGAAAATCATAACAAGTGAGAAGAATCACAATACATACCTTTTAAACTTTGAAAATAAAGAAGATAGAACTAGAAATTGAAGCAAAATCACTTGAATTCAAGGAAAAAATGAAAGGGATTGCAGTTTTAAAATGAAAGGAAAAAATGAACAGAAGGGGTGCTCGCTGGGATTTATACTACGTTTTGTGCGACAGAATCACGTGTTATTTAAGGAAATATTGCAATAATTATTGCAGAGATTGTCTTCTATAACCAGCACCAACAAATCCTATATTTATGGTATCTTATATTGCAGTGATTATTTTACATAACCAGCACGAATCAAATCATATATATATATATATGGTATTTTATATTGTAGGAATTATATATGATTCAATAATTATCTCCTTGACACATTGCTTTCTTAATATTAGCTCTGATGCTTTATGTTATCGCCACACGTAAACCCTTATTATTTTTATTTTTATTTTTATTTTTTATTTTTGAAAAATTTATCAAAACATGGGTCAAAAATTGGGTAGCAACAGATGCCCCCTCTTTACAATGCTTACGAAGCAAAACTCCTCAATGTTTTGCATAGTAAACTTGTAAAGAAAAAAAAAAGTATTCCTTGCTAACTGAGTGATCCACTTATCCAAGGACTTCACTTTTTAAAAGAAAATTATCTCGTTATCATGGGTGACCTGCCCCCCCCTTTTTTAAAAAAGAAATTTGGTCTATTTTCACGGGCGACCTGCCCTTTTGATTGGGTTAACCTAAGATCCCATCTGGCGATTTCCTTTAATTCAAAGCAAAGTTGGCGTGTAGCTCGGTCAACCTAAAATCCCATCTGGTGATTCCCTTTAACCAAAGCTAAACTATGTGTGTGGTAGGGTTAACCTGAGATCCCATCTGGTGATCTCCTTTAACCACAACCAATACAAAAATGTGTGTGTGATCTCATTATGACGGGTGATCTACCCAAAATGAAAGATGGTCTCATTATGACAGGTGACCTACCCAAGTGGAAAAGGGGAAGAGTGGTCTCATTCTTATGGGTGACCTACCCAGATAAAAAAAAAAGATGGAGAATGGTCTCATTCTAAAAGGTGACTTACCCAAAAAAATGGTCTCATTATGACGGGTGACCTACCCAAGTGGAAAAGGGGAAGAGTGGTCTCATTCTTATGGGTGACCTACCTAGGGGGAAGAATGGCCTCATTATAATGGGTGACCTACCCAAGTAAAAAAAAATGGAGAATGGTCTCATTCTAATGGGTGACCTACCCAAATATAAGTGAAAAGGATTTTAGAAAGGGGTCTCGATATCGGGTGACCGACCCCTCTTAAAATTCTTAGAAAACTCCACGCTTTTCTAAGAAACGGTTTCAACATCAGGTGACCGACCCCTCTTAAAATTCTTAGAAAACTCCACGCTTTTCTAAGAAACGGTCTCAATATCAGGTGACTGGCCCATCTTAAAATTCTTAGAAAACTCCACGCTTTTCTAAGAAATGGTCTCAAAATCACGTGACCTGCCCACCTTAAATTTTTTTTAGAAAACTCCACGCTTTTCTAAAAAAAGGTCTCAATATCAGGTGACTGGCCCATCTTAAAATTCTTAGAAAATTCCACGCTTTTCTAAGAAACAGTTTCAATATCAAGTAACCAGCCCCTCTTAAAATTCTTAGAAAGCTCCACGTTTTTCTAAGAAATGGTTTCAATATCAGGTGACAGGCCCCTCCTAAAATTCTTAGAAAACTCCACGCTTTTCTAAGGGATGGTTTTGATATCGGGTGACCTGCCCACCTCAAATTTTTTTTAGAAAACTCCACACTTTTCTAAAAAATGGTCTCAATATCGGGTGACCGGCCCATCTTAAAATTCTTAGAAAACTCCATGCTTTCCTAAGAAATGATCTCAATATCGGGTGATAGGCCCCTCCTAAAATTCTTAGAAAACTCCACACTTTTCTAAGGAATGATCTCAATATCGGGTGACTTGCCCACCTTAAACTTTTTTTTTTAGAAAACTCCACGCTTTTGTAAAAAATGGTCTCAAAATCAGGTGACCGGCCCCTCTCAAAATTCTTAGAAAACTCCACGCTTTTCTAAGAAACGGTTTCAGTATCAGGTGACCGGCCCCTCTTAAAATTCTTAGAAAACTCCACGCTTTTCTAAGAAACAGTTTCAATATCAGGTGACGGGCCCCTCCTAAAATTCTTAGAAATTCCACGCTTTTCTAAGGAATGGTCTCAATATCAGGTAACCTGCCCACCTTAAACTTTTTTTAGAAAACTCCACGCTTTTCTAAAAAATGATCTCAATATGAGGTGACCGTCCCATCTTAAAAATTCTTAGAAAACTCCATGCTTTTCTAAGAAACGGTTTCAATATTAGGTAAACGGCCCCTCTTAAAATTCTTAGAAAACTCCACGCTTTTCTAAGGAATGGTCTCAATATCGGGTGACCTGCCCATCTTAAAATTCTTAGAAAACTCCACGCTTTTTTAAGAAACGGTTTCAATATCAGGTAACCGGCCCCTCTTAAAATTCTTAGAAAACTCCATGCTTTTCTAAGAAATGGTCTCAATATCGGGCGACCTGCCTATCTTAAAATTCTTAGAAAACTTCACGCTTTTCTAAGAAACGGTCTCAATATCAGGTGACCGACCCATCTTAAAATTCATAGAAAACTCCACGTTTTTCCAAGAAATGGTCTCAATATTGGGTGACGTGCCCATCTCAAACTTCAAAAGAAAACATCTTACCTCGAGGAAATGAAGCAGTGCTGGTTCACAATTCCTATCCTTTTTCGTAGTTCCATTGACCTATTTTGAAAACATAGGTCCCCCTTTTTGTTCTAGTTTTCTAAAATTCTTAGAAATTCCACGCTTTTCTAAGGAATGGTCTCAATATCAGGTAACCTGCCCATCTTAAACTTTTTTTAGAAAACTCCACGCTTTTCTAAAAAATGATCTCAATATGAGGTGACCGTCCCATCTTAAAAATTCTTAGAAAACTCCATGCTTTTCTAAGAAACGGTTTCAATATTAGGTAAACGGCCCCTCTTAAAATTCTTAGAAAACTCCACGCTTTTCTAAGGAATGGTCTCAATATCGGGTGACCTGCCCATCTTAAAATTCTTAGAAAACTCCACGCTTTTTTAAGAAACGGTTTCAATATCAGGTAACCGGCCCCTCTTAAAATTCTTAGAAAACTCCATGCTTTTCTAAGAAATGGTCTCAATATCGGGCGACCTGCCTATCTTAAAATTCTTAGAAAACTTCACGCTTTTCTAAGAAACGGTCTCAATATCAGGTGACCGACCCATCTTAAAATTCATAGAAAACTCCACGTTTTTCCAAGAAATGGTCTCAATATTGGGTGACGTGCCCATCTCAAACTTCAAAAGAAAACATCTTACCTCGAGGAAATGAAGCAGTGCTGGTTCACAATTCCTATCCTTTTCCGTAGTTCCATTGACCTATTTTGAAAACATAGGTCCCCCTTTTTGTTCTAGACTTAATGAGCTCCTGTTTCCATTTGTTTGTCCGACTCGTCCTCTTGAAACGGAATATGCTCCACGCACTATACTTCCTACCCTCTTGGTGAAGAGATCTTTGGTTCCTTATAGGGCCCTTTCTTGCTCCATTGAGTATTGTCTCTTTTTTTTAAAAGGAAAACTCAAAAGATTTGGTTTTGTTCATGGAAACTAAAACTTTCAATGCAATTATCAATTCTCATAAAAGATGCTTTTTTAGAAGTTTTTATGATGATACCCCTTTGGGCTTTGGCTAACTATGGACCCCTATGTGCACTTCTTGCCCCCAGTGTGGTGTGCAATTCCTATCAGGTTTAAATTTGGTTTGGATCGCTCCAATTTGAGAATTGATGGCGTCATCTCCTTAGTCATGCGTAAAACAATAAAAGATTTTGAATGTTATGAGATCATGCGTTTTACGAAGAAAAGGTTATTTACAGAGAGAATTCATGGCCAAACTTTATTTTATTGATTGGGAAGCATAATATTTCTTTATAGAGTCAGCATTCATAGGTTTAACTAGATCTTCTCCATCTATTCTAGATAACAATAAAGCTTCTCCTGAGAACATTTTCTTTACCACCAGAGGGCCTTCATTGTTTGGCACCCATTTACTCTGATCTTCTCCTGGTAAAAGGCAACATTTTCTTCAGTACAAGATCTCCTTCGTGGAATCCTCAAGGTTGAATCTTCTTGTCATATGATTTGGCCATCCTTCTTTGATAGAGTTAATGATGACAGATTGTGGTTATCCTCTTTTCACTAATCAGATTCAACAGTTCATATCTAACCTTTGCCCATTCTACCTCTTCTAGCTCAAAGTCTATCAATACTCTCAATGAAGGGATTTCCACTTCTAAAGACATCACCGCCTCCATTCCAATATACCAACGTATACGGGGTGGCTCCTATTGAGGTACGGACTGCAGTGCGGTATGTGTGAAGGGCAAATGGCAACATCTCATGCCAATCCTCATAGGTGACTACCCTCTTCTAAATAATCTTCTTGATATTTTTGTTAGTAGCTTCTACCGCACCATTCATCTTTGGCCTATATGGTGAGGAATTGGAATGCTTGATTTTCCATTTAGGCAGAGTTTTATTATCTTCTTGGCATTGAAGTTCTGGACATTATTAGTTATAATCTTTTCTATTGGACCATATCGACAGATTAAATCTCTTTCCATAAATTTCTTCACCACTTTTTACCTCCATGTCATCCAAACATCTCAACAAAGTTCCGTCAGATGATTCCTTACACAAAGTTTCCCCATCAAGATAGAAATCAATTGCCAACCTCCTCAAAGTCTTCTTTTCGATTTTGGATGCCCCCATGGGATATGTCTGGTTTTGGATGAAATTCTTGATATCATAGTACCAAGGGTTTCCATCCATTTCTCTTTCAACAATAAGCTGAGTTATTTCTGATATCAATGTGTACCGGCTGTACCTTGTGCCCAAAGTCTATTCTAACCATGAAAGCTAACGTGGCCAAAACATCAGTAAAATGATTTCATTCCCTTCCTAAATGGGTGAACTTTATTTCCTCAAATTCTCTAGCCAATTTAGACAAGTATTCTTGGTAAGGTCTCAACTTCTCATCCTTGGTTTGCCATTGTCCTTTTACTTGGCAAATGATCAGCATTGAGTCTCCATACACATCTATCTTTCTGATGTTTAACTCCAATGCAGCCTCTAAAACCGAGAATGCAAGCTTCATACTCAGCTGTGTTGTTAGTGCACCCAAACTATGACTTATATGAAACCAGATAATGTTCCTTATCAGGAGAGATTAGCACTGCCCCCACTCCGTTACCAACAGCAACATCAAAGTACATAATCCACCAATCCGATTTCCCTTCCTCGATTGCAAGCACATTTTCACCAGGACAATCAAAGCTTAACGGCTCATAATCTTCCATAGCATGGTCAGCTAGGTGATCGGTGATGACATACCCTTTCATGGCTTTCCTTGTCATATATATTATGTCGTACTCAACCAGTAGAACTTGCCATTTTGCAATTCAGCTTGATAGATAGGGGTGGATTCAGTAGGTATTGCTTGATTTTCTCGAAAGCTTCTTCACTCTTATTCCAAATTCCGAGATTCTTCTTTCTTAACAATCAGAGATTGGGTCACAAGTCGTGGTTAATTGGGATATAAACCGAGCAATGTAATTCAACCTTCCCAAGAACCTTCTTACATCCTTCTCAGTCTTGGGAGTTGGCATAGATTGAATAGCCTTTACTTAACCGGTCCACTTCTATCCTTTTGTCACTCATCATAAATCCCAACAACTTCCCAGATTTCACCATGAATGAACACCTTGTATGGTTAAGCCTCAACTTGTACATCCTTAGTCTTTCAAATAATTCCTTCAATATTTGGACATGATTCTCTCCCTCTCTAGATTTAGCAATCATGTCATCCACGCATACTTCAATCTCTTTATGCATCATGTCATGAAATAGAGTCAACATGGCCCTTTGGTAGGTGGCCTCAACATTCTTTAACCCAAATGGCATGACTTTATAGCAAAATGTTCCTCATGATGTTACAAAGGTTCCTTCTCCCTATCCTCTTGTCATTTTTATCTTATTGTAGCAAAAACATCCATCCATAAAGGAATATATGAAGCTACGTGATGCATTGTTAATCAACATATCTAGGTGTGGTAGAGAAAAATTGTCTTTAGGGTTAATTCGACTTAACTCCCTAAAGTCCACACAAACTTTGATTTTATCTTCTTTTTTAGGTACTACCGCTATGTTGGACACACATCGTGGATATTTGGCTACTTCTAGAAAACTAGTATTCCACTGCTTTTTAATTTCTGCCTTTACTTTGATTAAGACATCCAGATGGATTCTCCTCAACTTTTGCTTAACTGATTTGCATCATTCTACCAGCAGTACCCTTCGTACTACAATATCAGTATCTAAATCAGACATATCCTCATAATACCAAGTAAAAAACATCTACATAATCTCGAAGTAACCAACTATTCTCTTTCTTTATGAGTGATCATAGTCCTTATCTTTAATTTTTCTTTTATTTTTTTCTTTGCCACATCTATGGTTTCAAATTCCTCTTTAGCGGGTTTCCAAGCTTGTTCATGTTGTTCTTATTAATTTTTATGAATCCCCTAATGTTATTTTCCTCTCATTCTTCTTCTTCTACAACTAATATGTATTATTTAAAGTTCGGCCATTCATTCTCAGTGTAAAGTGCAGGTGTTGTAATGAAAGATCTGCTTTGAAAACGGAAAGTGATGTGTAAGAACATCATGATGAACTTTTGAAAATGCATGATCTTATTAAAAGGAAAAAGTTTGGCTAAAAAAAACAAGGATAAAATCCAATTGACATTTGGAACCTCAATTTAAAAAGGTGAAAAAGACAAACAACACAATATCATGATCAAACAAGCATTGTTGATTAAATTTTAAACACCAATAGAGCTTCTTGGGTCTCCCAATTCTGGAACATCTCTCCCTTTGCTAGCTTTTGAATGAAGGTCTTGAGATTCAAAATGCTTTGAGCTTAGGCTTGTTTGGATGTAAAAAGATATTATGGAGCATACATCATAAGGATAGGTTCTATTTCCTTTTTGTGAGACATTGGGTAGGTTTACTACTTGGTCTCTAAGGAGGGTCTCTTGTTGTCCTAGTGATCACCCTCGTAAAGGCAATATGGGGGCTCAGCAGATAGTGGGATGGCACATGTACCAACCACTATCAGTCTAAACACTCAGCAAAGAGTTGGGGGTTTACACAAACTTAAACCTTGACTCAAGTCATAAGGCAAGCTGCTAGTCCCCCACCTAACTTAAAGTTAAATGTGTGTGCAATCAAAAAGATAATAATAATAAAGTGATGCATGACTATACCATATATGACATAATGTAAAGATGCATGTTAAAGCTTTTAAACCAAGTATCATTCATAGTAAAAAAAACAACAACACATAGCATAATAAAAAAAACAATTACCAAGCTTAGTCCAAGGGTCCCCAGTGGAGTCGCCATCCTGTCGCACCCTCGCGAGAGGAGCGCGGCGTCGCGGCGATCCTTAATTGATTTCGAGGTCTTTTGTTTTGATTGTGAATAAGGGAGTCGCCACCTAGTATTATGGTCACTAGGAAACCTAACTGGTCTTTCAGAGATTCTAAGGCAAGGGACTGGTTGCGTAAAGGGAAGGTATTAGCACCCCTAGTACGCCCTACCTAAGGTAAGCTGTTTGGTGTTTGGTTTGCCTTATAATTGCTATGGTGTTGGTGTTTTCCTAGGATACGTTTTGCTATGATGAATGGATTTGGGCTGAAAGTTTAAAAAGAAATAAACCTTGGTCAATGTGGATCACACCCTTAGATATATCTACAAAGTACTAAGGAGAACCAATGCAGATTTCTTGAAATCTGTGTTTGAATCAGACTAAATTTATTAAGATAGAAATCCAAGGAGATTCCATGTGCTTTAAAGCTCATTTTTCCCTTAGTATTTCAAGAGTTTTGCAACTCGTAAATCACAAGGAGGAAGGATAAAAATTTAGAAATATTAGGAAATTCAAGGCGCTTTAAAAGCCTATTTTTGCCTTAGTATTCAATACTCTTACGGCTCGTAAACCATTAAGTCAGAAATTGAAATGTCCTCAATTATAATCAAGGCTTGTTTCAAGGATGTACGTTGACTTATTATTCCTAGAAAATTATTATGGATATTTATCACTTAGGGTTTCTTTATCCAAATATTAACAGTGAATAATAACAAGTTATTCCCAATAATATTTTGGATATTCATCCCTTTGGAATTTCTTTATCCAAACATTAACGGTAAATAATAGATGAATTCCCCCCAAAATAAGATTTTTGTATTTTTTGGAATATTGACCAATACCCTTTGGAGTTTTACAAACATGTTGTAAAATCCAGAAATGCAAGAAAATAATTTTTGTTGTGTTTAAGAAATCCATGCGAAAACACATTTTCAAAACTTTCAATATTTTTTATTAAAAAAAAACATTCAAAACATGTAAGGATATTGGCCGTATGCAACACACGAAAAATATTTTTTATATTTTCTATTAAAAACACATACATCGCATTTAATCATAATTAAAGTCAACAAACCATGTATTAGTTAAATTCTTAAGGCTTTAATAAATGAGTTATTAAATCCCAAAAAATATGTAGAAACATGTTCTTATATTTTCACAGGAAATACAACATGATTTTATTTGTCCTCGAGATATTTGATTATATACAAATTAAAACACTTTTTTCTTTTTTATTATATTTTTCTCCTACACTCACATTTACATGTTACCAATCACCAAAATTCAACATAAAACAAACAATACAACACACAAATAAAATTACATAATAGCCCCTAAAATTCCAGGGAACTGTTGGGAAGGCTTCTGGACCAGAAAACAGTGGCGGCACGTCTGATCCACATGCTATCGACACTGGCGGTGCGTGGGTTCACACGCCGCCAGAAAAAAAAATGACAGGGGAGATCTGCAACGGCTTCCTCCCCTCTTCACTGTCCTGCCGGTGGTGGCTTTCACCGTGACCAGCAACAAGGAAAAAAACGCAGGCAATTGATTTTAAATTTTTTGTTTCTTGTTCACGGATCTGTTTTCTTTCTCTTCTTCTCCGTTTTGGATCTGCTTCTCTCTACAGATCTGTTCTTTTCTTTTCCTTTCCCATTCTTCTCTGTCTTAGGTGGGGGCAAGACCAAGGGGGCCGCCGGCTGCTAGGCTTTGGGTTTCCGTCCGGTCTGTGCAGCAGTCGGTGGCCGGTTCATACCTTGGTGAAGACGACGGCCTGTAGACTGCTCCCTTTCAGTTGGAGGGGAATGAGCAGATCGGGGTGAATGGCCTGTGGGGCTGTTATCCTGGTTGGTTCTGGGGCCGGTTGAAGGAGATTAACGAAAGAACGGGGGTGGTCGGGTCTTCACGAGATGCGCGGTGATGGTGAAGGAGAAACGGCTGAGTGGGAGAAGGGAAATGGTAGCTCGTGTTCTGTGAGCAGGAGGATGACAGGTCGGTGAAGACGGAGAAGGCTGGTTTGGGTGGTCTGTGGGGGAAGATGGGGACGGCTGAGAGAGAAGGAAAAGCTTCCTTGGGCGGTGGCTCTTTTTTTTTTAAGGAGGGTGTGCAGCCGGTTCTAAAAAGGATAGTTTTAGGGTTTTGTGGAAGCCCTAATTTTTTTTGTCTTAAAATTGCTCTCTTTTTTTTGTAAATTTTTCTGTCCCTTTTGCATATGATTGAAGGTTCACTTATATAGAAAATCTCTACACGTGTTATTTAAGGAAATATTGCAATAATTATTGCAGGGATTGTCTTTCATAACCAGCACCAACAAATCCTATATTTATGGTATCTTATATTGCAGTGATTATTTTCCATAACCAGCACAAATCAAATCATATATATATATATATGGTATTTTATATTGCAGTAATTATATGTGATTCAATAATTATCTCTTTGACACATTGCTTTCTTAATATTAGCTCTGATGCTTTATGTTATCGCCACACGTAAACCCTTATTATTTTTTATTTTTGAAAACTTTATCAAAATATGGGTCAAAAATTGGGTAGCAACAACATGATTATTACTAGTGATGACATTCATGGTATTTCAGTCTTAAAGACAGAGTTGGCTAGACGACTTGAAATAAAGGATTTGGGTTATCTTCAATATTTCCTAGATATTGAGGTAGCATACTCACCTAGAGATTACCTTCTTTCTTAGTCGAAATATGTTGCAGATATTCTTGAGCGGGCTAGACTTACTGATAACAAGATTATAGATATTCCTATTGAGGTTAACGCGAGGTACTCTTCTTCTGATGGTTTATCTTTGATAGATCCTACTTTATACCGCACTATTGTTGGGAGTTTGGTATATCTCACCATTACTCGTCCAGATATTGCATATGCAGTTCATGTTGTTAGTCAATTTGTTGCTTCTCTTCCTACTGTTCACTAGGTAGCTATTCTTCGTATTTTGCGATATCTTTAGGGTACAGTTTTTCAAAGTCTTTTACTTTCATCCACCTCTTCCTTGTAGTTGCGTGCATACTCTGATGCTGATCATAGTAGTGATCTCACAGATCGCAAGTCTGTTATGGGGTTCTGTATCTTTTTAAGTGATTCTCTTATTTCTTGGAAGAGCAAGGAAAAATTTATTATTTCTCAATCATCCACCAAAGCAAAATATCATGTTATGGCATCTACTACCAAAGAGATTGTTTGGTTACTTGGTTACTTGCTGATATGAGAGTTTTCTTTTCTCATCCTACTCCTATGTATTGTGACAACCAGAGTTCTATTCAGATTGCTCACAACTTGGTTTTTCATAAGCGAACTAAGCACATTGAGATCGATTTTCATCTTACTCGTCATCATCTCAAGCATGGCACCATAGCTTTACCTTTTGTTCCTTCTTCCTTGCAGATTGCAGATTTCTTTACCAAGGTCCATTCCATCTCTCGTTTTTGTTTTCTGGTTGGCAAACTCTCGATGCTTGTAGTTGCCGCATCGTGAGTTTGAGGGGAGATGTTAAATAATATTTATGTAGTCTTATTTATTAAGGGTAGAATAGTACTTTTAGTTTAACCTATATATACTTTATTTGTATTTAGGTTAAGATTAAGCACTCATAATATACAGATTATTTAGAATTCTATCATTCCTTTTATGTTTGATCTTAATTATTTTAACAAGGTGGTATTACCATGTATTTATTTGTATGTTTTATTGTATGATATAATAGATATGAATTTTTGGACTTTAAAAGAAGAAGCATTATAGAAGGAAAAAATGAAATTTAATTCAAGGGTATTTTGATCTTTTTTCCTAACAAGTGGCATTTAGGTAATTTCAGGCACTTCTAAGGATATTTTTTAATTAGTTTTTTACATCTATATGTATTTTATTTTTTGTATTTTATAAAATACGTGAAAGTGATAAGAACAATGACGATACAGGTCCAATGCCTAAAATTTTTCTGTCATCCCACGTAAGTCGTCCAACACCCTTTTTTTGTATTTAATTTAATAAAATTAAAGAAAAATATAAAAAAGCAAAGAAAATAAAAAAAATAATATAGCAAAAAATATAGAAATCAATTTATCTTTCACATTAAGGAAAAATAGGACAATTTTTTTTTTTTGTGTCACAGCTTTTGTAGAATTCTCTGAAATTTCTAATGAAATTTCAGCAAAGTTTTTTTCATATTAGTAACTCCCAAGTTATCAATTATTTAAATACTTCACTAGCCCCAACGCATTCAACTTTGGAGTTTTAATAGGGTTCGGTTTTTTAGACTAGGTACACTGACTGTGCATTTATACTTGGTCATATTGGCCAAATGAAAAGTCATCTATTTAAAAGCTTATTTAAAATAAAGATTTTTAAAAAATTGTGTTCTTTTATGACTGCTTATTTAAAATATTACATCTAATTTGTCTGTATATATAGACAATTCTGACAAGGTTTTATATACTTAAAACAGTTATATCCTTTCCAAAACTATTTTTTTATCTTTTTCATGTCAAAAAATTTATGTTACTTCTAACAGAGACCAACGCTTACAAAATTGTTGTTTATTCTCCCTTGTATTATTAAGAATAAAAGATTGAAAAATTAGTTTGATTCTGCCATGCAGTAATTGTTGCTTCTATGCATTAATTGTTGTGTATAACTGTAGTTGCAATTAATTGCCACGTGAAAATAAATAAATAGTTGTAAAGTATTCACTTACTATTTGACTATTACATGTTTTTTAATGTATTTATACGTACATTAGCAATGTATAGATAGATCATAAAAAGGAGTGTTTATTTCATTATTAAACATATTTATTAAATTATATTTTGCGCAATTTGTTTGTTCTTAATTTTTTTTATTTGATTTAATTAATATTTTTTTTATTATATATATATAAAGTTCATTTTATTATTACGATGATAATAGATAATTGAGATAAATAACCTTGCTTAGTCTTCATTATTTACCACAACAAAATGATATTATTAAATATAAGAAAAAAATATTGAAAAAATGATGGATCCTATATTAATAAGTTTTGAATTATCACAAAACATAGAAAAGATGATGGATAGATCTTATTAGCAAATTATATTCCAAATAGAATATCTCACAAAAAATGAACAAGATGCATAGCTAAGGTTGTGGTTCATCTACCAAAAGAAGCCTAGAAGAAGTACGACAACTAAAATATCTAAAACTGAAATTTTAACTGATGAGTTTGGAATTTATTTATCTATTTAGTGGTTTTTACTAACTATAAGTTTGGCTTCGAAATATGGATGTAAAATAAAATAATATATTTAACAAACAACTTAAGCAATATAAGCAATTGTATAGACTCTCCAATACTACGATCGATAACTTGTAAGCGGCCTGTAGTGTCTTAATTATTAGGAGCTCCCAATCAGTATCGAGCACCCAGTCTAAGGAGATCGTAGCCTTTAAACAACACACGGCTGATCTCACCTAGCAATATAAGCAACTCTCGGTGAATTATGAACAACTCTGCCAGATCATCATGGACATAAGATCACATATGAGTGGTACGTGTGCGCTCTATTTTTGACCGTATGGTCCCGAGAACGACTAGCCTCCTTCTCCTCCTCATTCGGCTCCGTCATTGTTCTAGTTCAATTTTTTTTTTTGGAAACACTCTAAAACTATAATGAATATTTGGATGAATATTATTTAATTTTTATTTTTAATATTTTATACAATTTTATTTGCTTAATTGATTTTTTTACTATTATTATATCCAATTTTATATAATTTATTCTACATAATTTTTTTTAAAATATTTTAAAAATAGCACTGATGGATTTACAGACGGAATAATATCATCGGTATTTTATAGAGAGTTGCAAAATATTTACTGCATATGCCACAATTACCGATGTCATTATTTCATCGGTAAATCACAAACAAAATAAATTCGTTATTTTATAGTATTACTATGTATTTGTTTATATGTTCTATGTATAAAATTATTGATATGAAATTTATAAGTCAAATAAATTATTTGTGGAATATTTCTTCATATGTTAACATTTTGCAATTATAAATATAAACACAAGAAATTGTAGGTAAAATAAATCATCATCTATCAATAGCAATTTACAAATTATAATTAGGATATCTATTCACCATAATTTTAATTTGCTTTCAAGTATAAATTTCGAAGATAAAGTTTACAAGAAATTGTAACCCCAATATTATTAATTATCGTTATTCAATAGCAATTAAAAGTGAGCACAAGAAAATTGTACATATAGCTAAAAAAATTGAAACATGTCAGTGTTCCCTTTTTCAGTTGACTTCATATGTGAGGCCAGAAACAAAATGAAGGACTCAAGGTTTAAACCAAAAGGGCGCAATGCGTGATTGATAATAAAGCAACTCGTTGACTTCATATGTTTTTTTTTCTTTTCATTTGTGCACTAGTAAAATGTGGTAGAATGATAGTAATTACCATAAAAATTCAAGGGTATTTTGAATTTTTTTTTTCTAACCAATGGCATTTAGGTAATTTCAGGCACTTCTAGGGATTTTTTTAATTATTTTTTTACATGTATATGTATTTTACTTTTTATATTTTGCAAAATACCTAAAAGTGATAAAAACAAATGACGATACAAATCCAGCGTCTGAAATTTTCTGATCATCGCACTCATGTCCAACACCCTCCTTTTGTATTTAATTTAATAAACTTAAAGAAAAATGTAAAAAAGAAAAGAGAATAAAAAAGTATAGAAATCAATCTATCTTCACATAAAAAAAATAAGAGAATTTTTTTTGTGTCGGAACTTTTGTAAAAATCTCTAAATTTTTTAATGAAATTCCAGCAGAATTTCCCCCTAATTTCAAATTATTATTTATTTTAATAGTACGCCATCCCAAACACATTGAACTTTGGAGTTTTAATAGGGTTCGGTTTTTTAGACTAGGTACACCTTTCATCAATTACTGCGCATTTATACTTGGTCATATTGGCCAAATGAAAAGTCATCTATTTAAAAGCTTATTTAAAATAAGATTTTAAAAAAATTGTGTTCTTTTATGACTGCTTATTTAAAATATTACATCAAATTTGTCTGTATATATAGACAATTTTGACAAGATTTTATATACTTAAAACAATTATATCCTTTCCAAAACTATTTTTTATCTTTTTCATGTCAAAAAATTTATGTTACTTCTAACAGAGACCAACGCTTACAAAATTGTTGTTTATTCTCCCTTGTATTATTAAGAATAAAAGATTGAATATACATGAAAGTAACTGTTGTTATGCATTTGATTTTCAATGCACTTGAGATAAAAAAACAACTCTTTTGTTCGTGTCAATGTGATTGGGCTTGTTAATCTAAAAGCCAACAATGGGCATAGATTCATCCTCATAGCTGTTGACCACTTCACAAAATAGGTAGAAGCAAGTTCATACACCTATGTAACACAAAAGTTGGTGAAGAGGTTAATAAAAAGAGACTTGATTTGTCGATATGGTCCACCAGAAAAGATAGTGACCGATAATGCACAAAATTTCAATGGAAAAATGATAGTGGAGCTCTATACCAAATGAAAAATCAAGCATTCAAATTCCTCACTATACATGCCGAAGATGAATGGTGTCGTGGAAGCCGCTAATAAGAACATCAAGAAAATTATTCAGAAAATGATAGTCATTTACAAAGATTGGCATGAGAAGTTGTCATTCGCTCTCCATACATATCGCACTGCAGTAAGAACCTCGACAGGAACTACTCTGTATTCTCTGGTGTATGGTATGGAGGCGGTGATGCCTTTGGAAGTAGAAATTGACACGACCAAAAGATTGATGTCTTCTCCCAAGTGCAGGAGTGTCGAAGTAATAAATAACCCAGCAAGACT
>Ga0325404_1002105_pt1 | contig 21255 bp, 14 predicted proteins | sample PopdelMetagenome_18_FD_205664 | JGI IMG/M metagenome (GOLD analysis project Ga0325404, IMG submission 205664) | Populus deltoides microbial communities from Bellville, Georgia, United States - Xylem-Control-R1 | ecosystem: Host-associated > Plants > Phyllosphere > Stem > Wood/Secondary xylem...
ATATAATTTAATTCTCTTTTGAAAAATTAACGAAGAAATTTGTAAAATATTGTTTGATACCCGACAATCTCTGATAATAATGCATGGAATTCCATTTCAAATTAGAGATAAGGAATCTTAGTGGTTTTGAGAAAATGATAGGCTACTTTCTCTGTTCCTCGGAAGACGGCCTTTGCAAGGCAAGATTGTGCTGCCATTGGTCCAAAGAGGGAATAACTTTTTGACTTCAAAATCTTAAACCAGAAATCAAATCGAAGGCACCGGCAAGTTCTTGCATCAAAAGTTTAGCATGGTCATGAATGATACAGAAAAATCGAACTACAAGGTATCTATATATATACTTTTTTTTTCTTTTTTTTAGGATGAATATCAAGATTAGTTTATATGTATTTTAATTAATTTTATGAGTTTTAAAATTAATGATGATATAAACCTTCAGTGACCCTGAAGAAACTTGAACTCGTGATCATTAGAGAGCAAATCCAAGGCCTGACCAGTTGAGCTACTTCTTAGGGTTAAATTTTTTTGTTGTTTTTATATCTGTTTGATGTTTTAGTGTTAAAAATAAAAAAATATTATTTTAATATATTTCTAAACAAAAATATTTTGAAACACAATATTTACCACTCTTCTAAATAGATATTTAGAACTTATTTGTTTTTAAGTTTCAAAAACACTTTTAAGAAAAGTTGAAATTTTTTATTTTTTTTACTTTAAGTTAATTTTATTTCATGTTTTTAAATTATTTTGATGTTTCAATATAAAATATAAATTTTAAAAATTATTATTTTAATATATTTCTAAATAAAAAATAATTTAAAAAATAACTTCAACTTAGAGTCCTTTGCTATCATATTTATTTGTAAAGAGCCTATGAATATTTTAATATTTAAATGATAGATTAGCTAGCTAGTGGATTCTTATTGGCATTCACTATCTTCTTTTACTTTTAGTTTGTCATTGTAGTGATATTATGCAGAGATTATTTTTTAAAAATTATTTTTTAACAAGGATGCTATTTTAGGTTAACCAAGAAAATGCAGGAACAAGAATCGGACACCATTTCTGGTGATGAAAATCCAAAAGGGCAGGTAAAATGCAATTTTCACAGCAAGTTTGGGTGATCAGTTTGCCTCACATTTTCTTTTCATGGGAAATGTTTCCCTTGATTATTTGTCTATGCCCAGCACGTTTTAACCTAAATAATCTCCACTCTTCTGCCTAATTGTGACTGTGACTCCGACAGGATGTTTGATTTCATGGTAGAATGTGTTTTTTTAAATATTCAAAATAAATATATAATTTAAGTTCAGCACTGCTATTGATTAAAAATATGTTTGGTAGTGTGTTTGTGGTTGTTTTTTAAATAATTTTTTATACTGAAATATATGTCAATGATATTTTTTTATTTTTAAAAAATTATTTTTGACATCAAAACGATTCAAAATATACAAACTATATTAAATTTTAATAAAAAAATTAAATTTTTTAGAAACGTGATTTGCACCCCATTTCTAAACAGTTTCTAATTAATAACACTCAAAAGAAAAAAGAGCGAAGACTCGAACTTGGATTTCATTTTTTTTAAAAATTCTACCTTTACAATACACATTTCTCCAATTTCACAAAAAAATATATTTTCTTAAAATTTGGATTATTAATGATGAAATGTGGATTGATAAGTGAAGAACTTGCATATTTTTGCTGTAAAATCCAAAAATAAAAAAAATATAACAACAATAATTCCCTTCCAAACAAAATTTACACAACAAGCCAAAGCAAACATTTGATTGAAAAGATCAAGAGTGAGCGAGAGTGGGATTTGATTGTGGAGTAGTCCTTGTGCACATCCCTACAGTGACTTGGCCCTTCCATGGCAAGTTTGGGACCACATTAGAAATTCAAAAAACAAAAAGGGGCTATAAAATACTCGAGACAAGGTCAAATACTAGGGGCTTGCCAGACTCGCCACCATTTACAACCAAAATTAAAAACAAAGATTGAAACTTTCTTTCTTTTGAGTTGTGATCACCACCACCACCATCACCCTCAACAAACCTCCCTCAAATTCCTACAATACAATTCTTCAGCCACCAAGATTTATTCTTTCATCAATCAAGTCTCTGAAAATAAATCCACAAAACCCTCCTTTTTTTTTCGTTAAAGGGTTTTGATCTTTCACTCCTTGCTGTGTTTTCTTTGCTTGGAACTCAGTTTCAAACACCGTTTCTTGTTCAAAAAACGCTTTTTTAGTTTCTTGGATTTTTTGAGTATGAATAACAGGAGGAGACAGAGAGGTGAAATTTATCAACATCAAGAAGTTCAAGGGACAACAAGATCACGTTGTAGAAAACCTCCTCCTCATCATGGTATGCGGAGCTCTTTTCCTTATTTTCTTTTTTCCAGGCCTTGCATGAGGAGTTGCTTTGTGATTTTCGTTAAAGATTATGTTTTTTCTTTCAGATTTTGTTGTGGCAGCCTCTGTTTAGTGTTATTGCTCTTCGTGTTATGTTTTTTTTATACATATATTTTTGAAAAAAAAAATAGTATATTTCAGCTGGGGGCTTTGATAAAATAGGATGCCTTGTAACATGTTGGATTTTTTTCTCTAATTTGTGTCATTGCATCATTATTTTGTACACCTTAATTTGTTTAGAATCGGTGGTTGTTTTGTGGGGTTCTTGATAATGTTAGAATCTGATGTAGCTTTCTAGATTTCTGTGCTTGTCGTCAGGGTATGGTGCTTGGTGATTTGTGCAGTTTCTGTTTAGAGTCTAATTATGTTGATGTGTTTTACTTTATTAAATATTTGTTTTTTTGTGAAATTTCTGGTGGTCTGGCCTATTTTAGCAGTGAATGTTGATTTAGATACACAGTTTTGGGAATTCGTTCAAGTTCTGAATTTTACTACACTGACAAGAAACTGAACAATTTGAAAATGTTAAAATGTATCTGGGATTTTTCTTAGACATGTATACAAATTCCATAAAAAAGCCCCCGAAACTAGAAAACATGACAGGGAAAGAATGAATATCTAGGTGTTCCTAGCTAGATTTATACAAGGTTTGTGTCATATTTGTAGTTTCTTTTTGCTTCTTAGAGATTTCTGTTGTCCTTTCTATGGCTTTCTTCTGTCACTATATTTGGCACTACCTGGTTTCAGCAATAATTCTGCAGTTCTCTCTCTTTATGAAGTTGTTTTTCTTCTTACTTGTCTTTGAAATAATGATGCTTTTTTTCTGTTTGTCTATGAGTAGTTTACCTTATACTTTGCTCTATTTTTTCCAGGTAGTTGGCAGCCAACTGTTCCATCATGGGAAAAGAGATTCTGCTATTCAGTTGGTTCAATTCCATGGAGGAAGCTCCTGGAAACCCAAAGATTTATGTATCTCTATGAGAATGTAGTTCAGTGGAATGACTCTGCTGGTGAAGAGGCATTTCACAATGCTAAAAACCGATTTTGGGCAGAGATTAATGGCCTACCTTGCAACATATCACTGCCTGATCCTGATATTTATATTGATCAAATTGATTGGAACTCCAATGTTGATCCTGAATTGCTTTTAGACTTGGAGCGGGAACCGAAAGATGTTGATGAGACTAGCAAAGGGGAGGAGGTTGTGATTATTGGCAATCCTCTACTCTTGAACCAGCCATTTTCATGTGCTGGATGGGGGGAACTTGAGGAGGAATTTCAAAAGGTTCCTGATTTGGCATTGGATCCTGGAATTGGGGATTTCAACCATAAAGTCACCAAAGATGATTTTCCCTGGGAAAAGAGTGTTACTCTTCCTAATGAAGCCATGACCGAAGATGGATGGGGAAATTGTTGGAATGATTCATGCGGTTGGGGCAACAGTGAGTGGGGTGCTAATAATGACCGGAAGAATGTTAGTGATGGCACTGGTGGTGACTGGGGAACATGGGATGGGCAAGGCCAAAAGAGGGAAGGTGCTGTTCGTCACATGTCAAGGTATAAAACCTCCAGGTTTCACGGTGATGAATATCCAGTAGACCGTGGATTGTGGAGGCATGGAAGAGGGAGGAGGAGGGTAAATTTTGTTTATTGACAGCTACTTCTGGGAGAGACTGTTCAAGGCAGTGGAACTCCAAGAATCCTCGTGGATTGCCTGCGTACTTTGGTTGAATTGGGGCATAAAGTTTTGCGAGTGTGAAGTATATAATACAACAACTTAGGTGGTTTGTCTCCCTATTGTTTTATTTGTTGTGTATCGAAGCATATACTGGTAGTAAATATAATAGGATGATAACAACTTGACAAATTCAATGTCATGTTGGATTTTATGCTGCGGTTTTGTAGTTTGCTTCAAGAAGTATGAGAGTGTTTCTTGATATGTTATCAAGTATAGGTATATTTATGCATGTAATGAGGATTCTAATCCTAATTTTAGAGGCAGAATCATGTCCCCTGCCGTCTCTGCATGGATGCTATTGAGAGGTTGTTATTTTTGTTATCCTGATGATGATTCTTGTATTTAAAGGCTGTTTTCTTCTTTGCTGCTGCTCCTAACATAGCTTTCCATGGCATTCTGAAGCTTTATAGTCGTCAATTGTAGTTGCCCTGAAGTTTAGAGAAGCTATATTCTTACTTAAGATCAAGGTTAAGTACTGACAAATCGTAATAATTATCAGACATGGATAAAATTATGCCAGGCATTAAAAACATTTTAGATTAGTCTATTAGTCTCATCAATTCACACCGGTGCTCATTATATAACTATTCAAAATTACAGGCAATTAAATCACGTGAATTCATGACAGACTTCTCTCAAAAGATTAACATTATTCATTAAAAGTGTCTAGAAAATTGTCTCCAGCCCAATACGACAAATAGCTTTGATAATTATGTTTATTGACTAGCTGTTTCTTATTGAATAACAAGGATAGACCATTGGCCATCGTATTAATAGCGTCATTTTAGTTCTTTCATCTTTTAATTTATGAGATAATTATTTAGCTGGTTTGTGTTTTTGGTTTTGTTTACTTGAATCCTGATCCCAGTTATTAATAGCATTAGCTTTATTAACTGTTAAGTTTTTTGCTTGGCTAGATTGTCATGGCAGCTGAGCATGAAAACCCCAATTCATCGAATTTACCAGCAGAATCTTCTGCTTTTGTCACTGATGTGAACTGATGATTGATAATACTAGTCCTATTCCACTAGCAATCCCACCATCAATACCGGCTGTGCCTCCTAATGCGCTGATACTCACAGTTCCTCCTCGCCCGTTAGTGCCTTTCCCCATCCGACCACCTGGGGTGCAAAGTGGTGAGATGAGGACTAGTAACTCGGATTCTGACCAAAATCAATTACGTCCCACTGGAACTATCCTGGGGTCAACTGGAGGTTATGAAGTTTCAGAAGCTATTCATAGAAAACAAGTAAGCTAGTACCTTAACTGAGTTAAGCAGTAAAGAGTTAATTAAGAGGAAATGACATTTCTAATTCGAATTCTACTACTTGTATTTCTCAATCTAGATATAAATATACAATTGACCGAAAACCTCGAGTTGACGGGCTTTTCTAGTAGTTTGGCTTTTTGAGAGTAACCACCCATCTGTGTCTAGGAGTGTGTCTGTAATATATATATATATATAAATAAATAACTAGTTAGAGAAAGGCAGGAAAAAGCAATGCAGGAGCTTATGATGAAGTGGAGTGCTGCTGCTCTGGCAGTGCCTACTAATGATATGGCGGTTAGGACTCATCGTCGCCGGCTAGGTGAGCCTGTAACTCGTTTTGGAGAAAGGGAGATGGAGAGACGGGACAGTTTGAGGATGCTTATGGCAAGATTGGATTCTAAAGGGCAGTTGGAGAAGTTGATGAAAGCTCATGAGGAAGAGGAAGCTGCATCTACCGCATTAGCAAAAGATGCCGAGGATGGAATGGTTCAGTATCCATTCTATACTGAAGGGTCAAAAGAGCTATTGGATGCTAGAATTGGTATTTCAAAATAATTTATTTCCAAGGCTGCTATGCGTCTTCAACCAACGTGCAAGGAGAAACGAGATGACCCAGATGAGGGTGAAGATGAAGATGCAGACATTGATTTGGCTCTGAAGCAGGCAGAGAGTTTGAGTCTTAATAGCAGCGAACTTGGAGATGAATAGCCACTCTCTGGTTGTACCTTTTCTCGTGATGGAGAAATGCTTGCTACCTGTTACCTCTCTCTATCTATCCACGACCCAATCCATTTCTGTTTGTCATCCTTTTTCTGCTTGTTTTGTAAACAGTTGGTTTTTTCTTCTTCCACCACATGACATATCACATCTGGCAGCATGGTCATTCTTTCTTACTTGGACAATACCCAATAACTTAATAAAGTGAAGTATGAGTATTTTGTTTAGCAAACTATCCCTTTCCTGCTCTCAGTTACCATGATCGTTCCATGATCTGATTCCATGCCTTGTTCAGCTTATGCAGTTCTTTAAGTGGAGTTGCTAAAATATGGAGGGTGCCTCAAGTAACAAAGGTTTTCTACCTTAAAGGGGGACACAGAATGTGCAACTGATGTCGCCTTCTCTCTTGTGCACAATCACTTGGCAACTGCATCCGCTGATCAAACTGCAAGGTTGTGGAACACTGATGGTAAGTTTGAAGGTCATCTAGATCGTCTTGCTCAAATTGGTTTCCATCCATCAGGGAAGTACCTGGGCACTGCAAGCTTTGATAACACATGGAGACTGAGATAAAGATTCTGGTGCGGAGCTGCTTCTTCAAGAAGGTTACAGTCGGAGTCTTTATGGAATAGCTTTCGACCATGATGGATCATTAGCAGTATCTTGTGGATTGGATTGCACGTGTTTGGAACCTACGTACTGGGAGAAGTACAATGGCATTGGAAGGCCATGTCAAGCCGGTTAGAGACTCTTTCCGAATCCTCTTTTTTCTCATGGGAATCTTGTTTTTGTTTGTTTGGAAAGTATAGTTGTTAAGTGGACTGTATTTATCATTCATATCATTTTCAGGTTCTTGGAATGAGCTTTTCACCCTTTGGCTATCATGCAGCAACTGGCAGTGAAGATAATATTTGCTGGATATCATACCAGCCCACTCAAATCCTGTAATCCCAAGTTTGAGCCCCAAGAAGGCTGTTATCTGGTCACATCATCGTATGACATGACTGCTAAGGTTTGGTTTATTTCTAATCATGTGGATTGTTTCATACAGCTGAATGCGTCGAACTTATATTTATTCTATTCTGTAATATACATGTATTCAACAGGTTTGGTCCGGCAGATATTTTAAACCTGTCAAGACATTATCAGCTCATGAAGCCAAAGTTACATCTCTGAATATTAATGCATGCAACTTTCCGAACTTAGATAAGTGATATATTCCCAAAGTTCTGATTATTTTACCTCTTCGCATGAACTACTTATCTTTTGTATGTTTCACCTTATTTAAACCATAATTGATGTGCTAATATCAATGCATTAGCGCCATTGCACCATTACCAGTGGTCCATGCTCAAATCATCTGTCCCTGTTTACTGTCTGCCAAGTTTTTTTTTTCCCCTTATATTGACAGTTTCTTTTTTGCTAAATAATCTTCGGCTTCTGCCAATTGCATTTACAATTTCTGTGCAACAAAAAAATGGCATTTTAGTTGGTTTTATTTGATTACAAAGATATGAAATGAGGCAGTAGCTATCTGTTGGTATCATACTTGCTGAGCGAGAATGCTTATGGATTTTCGTCTGAAACACCTTGAAAGTTGCTAATGGTCATGTTTTATTTATCCAGTTGTGGGAGTTGATGCTGAGATACTCAGAGGTCTGGAGAGAGGTGCAATCAATAGGATTTTCCTAACCCTCCCTGAAAGGAAGAAGAACGTGAAACTCCTTTTCCTTTCCACAGTTCAAATACCAAGTACTTTCTGATTCAGTGTAGCCCTCATTAAAATTTTGCTTATATGAATTATTATGTTAAGGGCATATGGATTAACTATGTTCCCTTGTCATTCTTGTTCTGCAATTTACTCAATTATAATAAGGTGTCATTTGTGTCTGTGTGCCAAAGGTTGCCTTGCATTGTCTGGTGATCATTTGAATTATCTTTGAAATGATTAATCTAATTGCTCTTCTAGACTCTGGAAAGCTCATTTTGTGCTGCTAATTTATGAATTACCCGTCGCTTCATTTTGGTTGGATGAGTATTGCTGCTTGGTGTCAGATGGACATCATATTGCTACTGTCTCACATGATCGAACCATCAAGCTGTATACCAGCAGAAGCAATGACAAGCATGCTATGGAGGTTGAATGAGTTGGCTTTGGACTCTCTGTGGCAAACAAGTTAATTGGTGGCGGATTCTAACATTATCAATATAGCACTTCCAACTCTGCTTTGAGTGGAATACCCAACCTCAGGAAATCATTTTTTTTTCATTCTTCTCTCTAAGAGATCATTGCTTATTGTAGGTGAAATCTCACTTCTACCAGATGGCTTTATTGTGCAGTGCTCCTGAAGTCTCCCTCTACGATTATAGTAGCATGTTATCCGCAATATGCTCATGAATTTGTGAGGAATTCAATGTTATTTTGCAGGTGTTCTGTATATCTTGCTTCACTGTAACCATTGAATTTTTTTTTCGTAGTATAGTTTAAAATCATCCTTGGAGACCAAAATAAGGTTTCTGCTTCCCTTTTTTCCTTGACTTCGCAGTCAATCAATATGTGATGGGATGTTGATGGATTTATTCCTTGTGTCAGCACCCATACTTCTTTTGTAGGCCTTTTCTTATCGAGTAAAAATCATGCAGTAAACTTTTTATTAGTACATAAAACTGAAATGTCATCGATACGTCTAGACTATCTTCTCATTCTTGTTGCTCATTTATGTTCATGATTTCACTCCAGGAAAAATCAGAAAGAGAAACGAGACCTCAGGGCAAGGATACTGATAAGCTGGTCTTTGAGTGACGGAGGAAATCGTTTTTAAGAAAAGAAGAAAGAAAGCAACGGGACACGGCAGCTGTTTTCACACATCAAAGCAAGTCTTTCTCAAAGCCAATAGTATTTCTAATTGGATTCTGAATAAAGAAGGATTAAAGAAAAAAAATACATGGGGCTGGTGAAGCTAGAGGTGTACCATCCGAAACAATTCAGTGGTCACTTCGAGACCAAGCTTCAACACTTTCTCCATCTTTATCAAGTCTTCCCCGTAAAGATTCAAATTACAAAATTGTGTTAAAAGTCAAATCTCAGGAAAACACCATGCATCTTTCATACAAATTCTGGCATCGGCTTGAAGTGCAAATGTCCTCCATTGAATCATGCCCTCCGCGTAACCAGTATTGCTCTTTACAGCATGATGCCAAGTCATACAACAAACCATGCCGTAAGCAAAACCTTAAGAATGTTAATGAATACAGCTTGAAGATCGCTTCTTTGACCATGTTGCATCATTTATACCAACCGGTAAGTAAATACCTCAGCCCAAAACATATGCAGCATCCGAGTGCCTGTAAACACAGCTAGCAAATAAGTACACACATGCCAACGCCATCACAATGCATGTGCTGACTAACCATCTTGCATGACACACCCATGCCGAAATTTTGTTCGGACCAAGATAGGAAGCCAATGCAGTTCCTAAATCATTACATTCCTAAATCATTACAATTGAAAGCATGGCTAAAATGTAATTAATTCAACCCCCTGGACCAAGAATTCCCTGATTTTTGTCAAACTAATTAAATATTGAAAAGCCATCCTTGATATTAGTGAGGTTAGGGTTTTGCTAACAAGATAACGACAAAATACTGTTTTTTATTTATTAAAATACTGGCAATATTAATTCAATGAAACATATTTGTATGAAAACAAGACTGAAAAATCCATAAGGAGATCCTAATTTCTCCCCAGCATTTTCAGCAACCAACAGATAAAAGAAAATCTTATCTGGTGTGAAGACATTCAGACCTCATTTGTTTCTTTCATAAATCTATTATTTCTACAAAAACCCAACATTGATCACGACAGAAAAAAAAATCCCATGTTGGAGTAATTATAAAATCAGCTCGAACAAGCTAAAAAAAATATCAAAAAGCGGCAACTATTTCTTTATCCTATCAAATAAATGATGTCCAGCTGATGTATCGTTCATCAATCACCCTCTTAATCTTCAGTAACAAAACAAGCCTAATCATGTTGCAATTTGTAGTAGCAATAAGGTATTTGGGGTAAGGATGCCTGGTGCTGAGATTGGCATTTGTGATAATGAAAAATGATGATGGTTTTGTAATAATGAAAAATATACAAGGTGGTGAACATGTTTGGTGTGGAGAATTATGAGCAGAACTTATTTGTATATTTTGAAGGTTATTTACAATAGATAGCAGATAAGAGAGACATAGAGTAGAAGGCTTCTCCTAATTCTTTTAATGAATATCCGTAGTAATTATATGAAAAACTTAATGCATAAATATACATAAAAAGTTAATATAAAATAAAAACCTAAATGGATGAGCCACATTAAAAAAATGCAATGCTTAGACATGAAATCGGGGATTTTTAGTTCAGAGGGTGATCTCAGATAGGGAAAAACTTAAGGGGGTTAAACTATAATTTAGTCTCAAAATATTAATGCAACTGCATTTCTATATGGTTTGCTTTGGAACCTGCATGTTTACAATCAAGTGAGGCAAACTTAATTTAAAATGGAAGGACGCAAACTCAGGTATCAATGGTAAAGCTTAGCAATTTCAGCCAGATCTTCCTAGTTATAGCTGAATGAGATGGTTATCTGTATCATACAAACATATTGGTTTATGTGGGTTTTCAGTCAGCAGCCATTATCAAGTGGCTTGGAACTCCTGCTTATGGCCAGTGGTGCTCACTGGTCCCAAAATTGTGAGAAGCATGGGACAGTGAAGTCCAAACCCCACAGCATCAACAAGGGAAAAAGCCCCTTCCCCGCAGTGCATGAGTAAAAGGAGAGAAAATTTAACACAGAAATAAATCACCTGAACAAGAAGAAGATGCACGCAAAGTGAATTTTCTGACTTCCTGCCGAACATTCTCAAGTAAAAATTAACAAGTGTACCGTCATCTGTTCCTGTAAGAAGTCCTGTCTGAGGATCAAACCTGAAAGATTAACAAAAGTTAATGCAAGTAAGACATCCATGGAAGATTGACAAAGGCCCATGAAATTCCCTAAAGCGCAAGCTTGCAGCAAGAGATTAGAAAATTTACCTAGGCAGACGATGTCGTGGACAATGCCTGAAACCAAAAAGCTGAAGCAGAACCACAAATTAGATGCCTTAGTGGGTAATTAGAGTTTAAAAGCTAGAGAGAAGACGAGTTATGAGATCAAACCTGAGGGACTGACAAGAGGAAGTTTAATACTTGTGCCAAAAAGAAAATCAGAAGTGTTTCACTGTTCAAAGAATGGGGGGGGAATATCAATCATGTGGTTATGAATAGGCATATCGATGAATGCAAAGTAGAAAAACCCAGGATATTTGATGAATGTGACAATTTTTGTCCTAATAGCACAATTGATCAGCTATAATATGATATGAGATTGCATAATGAGAAAAGGAAAACTAGTGCATGGTTAAAATAGGTACAGAAAAGCAATAGGTATTTTCTAATGTGCAAACTGACAAGCATACCTAGTTCTAACAAGAAAGTTATATTTATTTGAAAAACATTTAGTAGAAGAATACGTTGATTCCACAACATCAAGAGTTTGGACAGGTAGTCAATCACATTCACTAGTCAAAACTCTTACCAATGCATGGAGATGAGTCAAATGAATTATTCCCCTGATATATTGTGAAATAAAACAACAAAAAGATGAAAAGGTGCAGGACGCACCTAAAATGGCCTAAAATTCCAACAACAGCCATTGTCATCCCTGCAAAGTATGTATATGTATCTCCAACAAATACTGAAGAAGGATACCTAACAAACATTAAAAAAAACATAGACGTTACTTCAATACACAGAAAGAACAGTACAAGAATAACCTGATAAATAGATTCAAGTGTCAATACCAATTGTAAGAAAGCAAGGCCATGGAGGTTGCCAGTAAGGGTTGGACAAGATACACAGAGAATGCATGGGCCTGTTGATACTCAGGATCCGCAGATGCTCCAATTTGCATGACATTATGTATCAAAATCTATAAAATTGCTAAGCCATGTCAGATCCCTAAGAGAGTCAGAATCCAGTTGTTCTACAAATCTTTATGCTTACCGCAGATGCGATCACAACGGTTTGACCAACTTCAAGGCCATTTATACCAGCATGAATGTTAATGCAATTTGTGCAGAAAATTGCCAAAAACCACATGTAAATCTTATATATAAATCCTGTCAAAAACAAAATGAAAAAAACCATTAAGCATATGCTGGAATAAAAGTGTCAAATGCCCTCATACAAACACATGTTACATGGGATATGCCCTTCCGCAACCACAAAATCTGCATTCAGCGTGACAAACAATAACCTGAGCAAATAGTCCCATAATTCCACCGTTAGCAGTTTGTGACTTTTATCCACAGCATTTACAAATACTACTTGATTTTATATTTCCTTCCTGATCAAATTACAAAAACTGAAGTCCAATACCACTCTATGCTAATATACTTCTGGAAAAATCAAGGTTTTTGAATGTATAGGAATTTGATTCGTCTATTCACTCTTTCTCCTTGCTTCACACTTTATACAAAACAGGTGGCATACACACTTTGAACTGTTATTATGCATGGGAGTACCTTACCAATTCAATATCACCAACCAAAATAACAAATTTCTCCAATGAACACTCATGTTTCAGATCTATTGAGTAAACATTTCATTTTAATATCCTGGGCTCTAAAAAAGGAAAAGAAAATAACAGGTAGGCAAGGTTCATAGTTACTGAAATGGTTGTTGAAGCTCAAAGACTAGATGGAGTGTTCTGCAATTCAAAGATGCTTAAATGACATATGAAGTGAAGTTACAGCACGATCATTCCAGTGTTATATGTTGAATTTATCCAGACAAAAGGAAAACAAAAATTGTTGGCTCTTCCTCGATAATTGACCTTATAACTCCAGCCAATATATCAAATTTCTATGAAACAATGGTTTCTATTTCTTTTCATACAACTGAAAATGAAATTCAGGTTTTGTGATGAAAAATCTTTAATTTACTATGAAATTAGAGGTATGTTTTCTAAATTAAATATATATTCATGATAACAAAGAATCCTAGCAAAGTAGCTCATGCACGCACGCGCATGTGGGTGAGAGAGAGAGGGTGGGGGGGCAACAATTATGAAAATCAATGATCTCACACTGTTGAATTAGAGGACATACCCAGGTCCAACAACTTGAGCCCAACATATGGAATAAGAGGCTTTGGTATAATGATAGTTGTATGTCCAGCATATGCCATCAACAAAGGAAGGGCAGCAATTGATGGAAGCACTAATTTCCTGCTCTTAGTAAACATAAGAAAAGCCATTAGGATCCAATCAAGCATCAATTTTAAAAATGCTACAACGATGTACTCACACTCTCCATGGAACATCAAGGACATCATCTATGAACCCGAGTAGAGTCATGAAGCAAATGGATGCTAATGCTGCATTGTACTCAACAAGCCACTGCATGATCACAAATCACGAACACAAATCCAAGAGTAAGCCTCCATGGAAACCACAAAACAGAATAAATATTGAGGAAGTACACAAAAACACACACTTTGAAACACGAAATCAGAAATCTGCTATAAAGATATAAAAATGGTGTAAAAAATTGCAGCATAAGATCGCTAAAGATTCTTACAATGGAATCTGGCGCAAAGGTAAAAAACTGAAACACTATTGTCAAAACCATGAAGACTACCGCAACAACAATACCCAAGGACTCAGGCCTGCCCAAAACGAAAAAGTGGGAAATCTGATTAAGAAACCAGTAAATTCACAAAAACAGCTACATAATCAAAGTCAAAGTATTTAATCTCTTAGAATTAAAATACCAATCATTCATTCTCTAACTTTTACTCTATAGTGTGACCAAGTATAAATATAACTAACAAATCAATGCAACATAGGAGACAGTCACAACTCCAAAATTAATTTTCAAATCATCAGAACTTAATCAGTAAGTGAATATAGAAGTCAAATAAAAAAACTAACCATCAATGATGAATAAAAAAGAGCCAACGAAATTTAGCATCAAACAAAAGCAGAATTCACATTTACATTAAACTATAGCAATCAAAATTGAACCTAACAAAAACCCCGCTTCTCAATTTCTATCAAAAACTTCAGATCACAGACTTCCACAAAATCAAAAACGCGAGGAGCTGAATTTAGAAGGGTGACTCACAATCAATCCAACCCAATCAAAACCAAACCCGGATCATAAAATCAATAAAAAAACACAAAACCAACAAAAAAGACTCACACTTTAACAGTGCCTTGAGGAGTGCCCTTCTTGTTGATATCATAACCAAACAAATTCCTTCTCAAAACATATTTAGAAGCTACAGGAATCATCTTAACAGTAAGAAAAAACCCAACAAGACTAAGACCAGCATTTATAAGAATAGGTTTTATGAGGTCATGTTGGATCTGGTAGTGAAAAAAGAGCAAGTAGAAATACGGGGCTATTAGTAAAAGAGAGAGCTTGAAAATGAATCCTTTTTTTGGTGGCGCAATTGGTTGGTCATTGTTTGTTTCTTGAGGACGTTTCGTTTCTTTGTTGTTTGTGAGAATTGCTTCTTTTGTTGTTGTTATTGTGTCTTCTGTTGTCGTTGTTGGCTTTGAAGCTCTTTTTCTTGCCATGCTTCTGCTCTGCTCTGCTCTCTCTCTCTCTCTCTCTCTCTCTCTCTCTCTCTCTCTCTCTCTCTGTTTTTGTTGTGAATTTTGTCTACTTTAAAGAAGGGGTGTGGTGAGATAACAAACGTTTATTTTTTTTATTTTTTTTCTCTCAAAATGGTGTCATTGGAGCTAATCAGATGTTGCCACGTCGGATAAAAAGGTCGCCACGTAGGAAGAACAGTCAAGAACAACCTTTTGATCGTTTCAAGCTTCAACACTTCTCGCTAGCAGGGTGAGGAAGTTGTTGGCCCAATTTTGATTTCTAAGCACCGGTGGAGGTCTAAACACTAGGCATCCAGGGCAAAGGACAGGAATCGACACTGGTAGTCTTTGCTAGCCAGTCAGCAACTTTGTTATGCTGTTCTGCTAATACAATGAAAGCTAATTCTGGGATTTACATGTACGAAGGCCTTAATGTCAGCAACAAAAGGATCGATTTACCGGTAGGAGCAGTCCTTGTTCTGCAGAATTTCACTGGCAGCAATTTTGCAATCTGCTTCAATTAACACTTCACCACTGATATGATTTATCAAATATAGAGCTTCCCTTGTAGCCATGGTTTCACCTTGTAGCACTGATCAAAACAATGTTTCCTGATAGTCTGTTTTTATATATTGAAACTTGCTTTCTCCATGTAGATGATCCACATCAAGTATCTATTAATTATAACAATCTACAAATTATTAGATACTTCCGGAGCATTACTTTCATAAAAAAATAAAACGTGTGAATGATAATTAAAAAGCCGAAGTTTCACTAATTGATCATAATTTCAAAGTTGCAGTAGCCTTCAGATCCCACCTGCTTCAAATTTTCCATGAATTCCCTATACAAGACTTCAGTGCTGACAGAATTATGTTTTCTGCACCAACCGAAAGACCAAAAACATAAATACAACAGATTTGCCTCTGATCACCATATAATTGCGTTGTCATTTGGAGTTGCTTGCCAAGACAAACTAATCCTTCTTGTATTTTGATGCAAGATATGGTTCTCGCAAAACTAAACCTTGAGAACAAGGCCAATAGGACAGTGATCACTCCCATTAACATCAGGGACAATGTAGGAGTCATGAACTTTGTCTGCTATGGATTCCGACACAAGAAAGTAGTCAAGCCGCCATCCTGTTTCAAATTTCAGTGCAGCTACATAAATCAAAATGCATTGAGATATGATTTAAACTTCTCTGAGATATCTTACAATAGCTTGGCAATTTTATGAATATTACATAAAAATGAATTCGGGCCACATCAATACTTCAAACATTAGTATAGTTACTTTTACCTTCTACATCTTCTAGAGGTGAATCATTTTTTAAAAATCTGAAGACGTTTAAAAAAAATGGAAGTGCTCTTTTCTGGAAAGGATTTATAGTTTGAAACTTTTGGAATCCAGGTGGTGAGATACCTTTGTTAGTTTTCCGTCCACCATGTCGATAACCCCAGTAGGTATACCCAACAACATTAGGGTGCTGTTTTCTGAAGGTATCCACAAGTCCCTTCGATAAAAAGTTTGACCCAAATGATTGCCTTTCTTCTTCTGTAAACCCAGCGCTTCTTTTATTTCCCTAAACATGTGCAGAAAACAAGAGAAAAAGGAAAATATTATAATGTGATTATAGTTGAAAATTTTGGTGATAATTTTATGATTGTAGGTTCAAAGCTATAAACATGCATTTGAAACTCAACCTAAAATTGGGGATCCAATACATTTGCTGACCTAACCTAATTGAGAAAATTGAAAAAACTTGGTGCAAACATGTGAAATTTAAATGACTTACTGCGGGATTGTAAATATCTATCTCCTGGTGAGCACAATTCAGATCACCAGTCAAAATGACAGGCTTTGACTTTTCAAGCTCCTGCACCAAGCATGCAAAGCAGCACAAGCATTATATCAACCATGGAGATAGCTTAGCAGCTATGCCTTCTACAATTAAGATAAAAAAAATACATCTACCCCCCAAAATGAAGTTGTAAGTGTTCACTTGAAAATCATGCTTACTTTCATGTAATTGCTAAGAGATAGATCCCATTGTGTGATCCTGTACGACTAGAATTACAGTAGAGTTGTTAGTCCATGAATAAATCCACCTCAGAACAGAGAGCTTAGGATGATAAAAGTACATGAAATAAAATAATCTAGTATAGTGATGGAGATAGAGGCAAGGCCAATTACCAGTCTTTTCAAGCCATCTCCAGAGTTAGGAACATAAGTATTTACTAAATAAAATGAATCAAACTCTGCTGTCACAACACGTCCCTCACTATCATGGTCTGGGATGCCTAGACCATAGCAGACAGAAAGGGGCTTTATCTGTCACACAAAATGTTGATCTTCACTAAAATAAGTACTCACAAGCAAAACTATTATAAGAGCAAATGCAAGTTTACAACTCAAAAAACTGGGGTCAAACTACTTCTAGAGAGGTCAAAAAAGGATTACAACCTTTTTACCATGAAGGCAGAAATATTTGGTATTCAGAAATAGTTCAACTCAAATTCTAGATAAGTAGATCATAATTCCATTATGTTAGCCTTTTGACTAGCTAGAAACAACTCATTACAGTCAGCTTATATTTTCATCTATGATATTATTCCGCAATGTGGTATAATTTTATGACATGAATGATAGAGAGAGTCATCTACATCAGGAAAACATGTCTTTAGGAACAAATTTGATGTTCTATGATTCTAAAAAGAAATTCATGGACAGAGTCAGAAAAGGATAAGCATACCCGAGAGACAATTGCAGTCCCAGAATAACCAAGTTTAGCATTGCTACATGTCCAGAAGCTATTCTCATAACCATCTATCAGACATTGTTTGATGGAATCAACATCCTTCTCCTGCTTCCAAAATAAAAGGGAACAATCAAGGAACCGTCAATTTAAACAATTTAACCTAGGGTTTGGAATGATTAGGCACCAGATGCTAGATATTTGTTCCAGCAATGAAAACAAATGTTAATCAGAGAACTCTAATTAAACACTCAAGCAATCGTATGTGTAACAATACACTTGCCTGCAGTTTGGTCTCTTGCAAGCACAACACGTCAAAGTTTTCCCTTTGGGCAAGTTTAAGGGCAGAGAATCCCTCAAACTTCAATAATGCTCTTAACCCATTGACATTCCAAGACATTAGCTTCACCGAGTTTCCATCAGTGAGAGGTGCAGGCCTCATGGTTCTGGGGTTATACGGAATCCACCCTTTCTGTGGCTTCTTATGTGAAAGAACTGTCCAGGGTTCAGCTTGAGGCAAAGTAACAAGATCATCGGTTTTAATTGAAAGCTTCCTCTTTGTAGTGACTATTTCAGTATCAACTTTGACAATTTCATCCTCAACAGGGGATTGTTTCATCCTTCTCTTGCTCTTTTTAAACCCAGAAACCTCTGAAACAGTGTTAATGCTTGCAACGCAGCTCTCATCAGATGTACGTTTAGTATTCTTTTGCAGTGAAATATTTTCCAGAGAATTAAAGGAAACACGCTCTTCTAATTCCTGAGAGCTTTCACCTGCATGTGTGGGAAACAGCTAATTATCAGAATTTTGTAAATGAGAAAGATACTTTTTCAATAGTTAGAGAAAGTCCTCTTTCACCCTAGCTAATTAACAACGACCACATCAAGCTCCCAAATTTACTGCCAGAAAACATAAAGACTTATTTTAAAACTAGTATTTGTTACCATCTATCTGCTTACCCATGAAATGCTTTAAAGCAAATACAAGGTCACCTTTACGACCTTTGGCAGGGACTCCAAATTTCCTGAAATTCCAAAGCCAACATTGAAAACCAAGGATCAATACACATACAAATGCAGAGTTACTTTCATAAAAAACTTATGAAATCATTTTGACTCCAGAAAACCAAACAAGTGAGGTTAGAGACAAAAACTATTGCACTTTTCAGTCAAAACAAAACCTATATACAAGTATCGGAATTTCCTTTACCTCAATGTTGCTCTAAGTTCCTGAACTGTCATCGCTTCTATTTTTCCTGGATCATCCTTGATACTTTGAAATTCAACTGACTGGACTTTCCAGCAACTTTCCTAAAATTCAAGCCAGTCATTTATTACTCAACCATCCATTACTCCAAACATCACCAAACCATATCAAATTTATTTATTCTTTTCAAACACTAACCTCCATTAAAACATCCTCACTACAATCACCACTCATCCCCTTAAGTTTACTATCTTTCTTGTCATCAACAATTGACGCAGCAGCAGATTTGGTTGAACTCGAGACACCTCGTTTAGAACTCATCACCCTTAATCTCAAAGAACCCAGTTGTCCAATCTTCAAGCTCCTTGGCCTAGCTGCAAAACTACAGTGTCCAATCTTCAAGCTCCTTGGCCTAGCTGCAAAACTACAGCATTCTATTTCAATTACTGCTTTCTTATTTCAAAACAACAAAAGCTACAAATTTCCATTCCCTTCACATTCAACTAACAAAACTATCATGTATCTTAATCAAGTTATGAACTTTCAGGGAACCCATTATTGTAAAAGCAACAAAGGTGAAGTATTTGCTAACAAAATCAAACGAAAAGGCAAAACCATGCAAAAAGCTTCAAACTTTGAACTGGGATAAAAGAGAGAAATAAAACTATTTAAAAAGAGTCTTAAAACCTGGAGAGATTAATGAAAGACTTGACCCCTATTTGCAACGCTTGAAGATTCATTGATCAAGAAATGAATAAACCCAGTAAGATAGAGTGACACAGGGGTGCGTACGTTAAGCTGGATTGGGGCGCAGGTTAGCATTAGCAGCATGTGATAAAGAACCGCCAATGGGGGTTTTGTTTTGCAGAGAGGGAATGAGAAGAGGATATAGAAACACCACGTCTTTGGGCACACGTTCGCTTTTCCGCAGGAATTTCGCACAATTTATGTTTTCCAATACTCTTGACTTTACCTTTTCTTCTCTCGACTGGCTCAGTGATTGAGTCTGAAAGCTTTTCAGTTTGGACTTTGGAGTCAAGTGGTGTTTACTCTAGTGTTTAGCATGGGCAGCCGAGGTGTGAAAAAAGCTCGGCTGATATTATTAACATTAACGTTAATATTAAAAACTAAAAAGAATTAAAAAAAAAAAAAAGCATAGAGAATTCACTACGGATATTTTTTTTCCAGGTAAGGCATAAACAACGAGAGGAAAAGAAAAACAAACAGAAAAGAAAGAAAAATGGGTTGTCAAAGCCACATCTTGGCTGCACTGTTAAGATTCACCGTTTTATGAGAGAGTTCTTGCCGATATAATTTCAACTATATCAAAAAAACAATCATCAAAGCTGGGAGGAAGGACAGTTTTAAAACCTGGTATTACTGGCATGTTAATCTGGGATTTGATTGTTCCCGAACGATTCGAGTTTAAAAAAAAAATAAGAAAAGTTAAAAATTAGATTGATTTAATTAAAAATTCAGTTGCAACTCATTAATTATTTTAAAAAAAAACTAAAATGATATCATTTTGATTTATAAAAAAAATAGAATTGATCTAGGTGACTCGGACAAAATTCGTGACCAGACCTTGGACCGGGTTTAAAAACTCTGAGAGGAAGTTGCATGTGATTTTTTTTATTTTAATTTGATCCCTCAACATATTTTTTTTTATTTAATCCTTAATTATTTGATAACTCTTCAATTTAGTTCTAAATTTCATCTTACCCGAGATCAATAAGCTTCTATTAGGAAAAAAAGAAGAGAGGAAAAGTGAAAGAGATACATGATAAAAAGGGATTAGCTCATTATAGTTGTGTCATGACTCCAACCATGAATTTAATAGGTTAACACATGTCAACTAAGATTGATCTAATAACATTGTCTTTTCATTTTATTCTTTAAATTTTTTTCTCAATTTTATTCTTTGATAATTCATTAATTCACATTTTAATCTAATTAGGTTAGGCAAAGACTAAAATGATTTTAAAAAAAATATTGGAGACAAATGAGATATTGAGATTGCTAATAGATTTACTTGATCAAATAGATGATGCCGAGCCAACTCTAATACAATTAAATTTAAAATTCAGGTTATACAAAGAATTATAATATAATATGAAGCCAGATAAATTAAAAAATCACATTTTCTATTCTCATAATTTATAAATTATGTAACATTTTAAATATACATATGCCCAAAAAAATCATAAGAAATTTGGAATTATTTTTAAAAAATAATATTTTATTTCAATTAATGACTAAAAACTCTAACTATGTTAAAATATAGAACCTCAAATCATCATTCTCCCTTTTCTTTACTAAATATAGAACCTCAAATCATCATCCACCACCATACTTGTCGTAATCTAGCCACCCAAACCTAACAAAAATCTGGATCATCATCATCATCATCATCAATTTACATATCTGGAGACTGATGAACAAATGCATGAAATATCACTGACAAC
>Ga0325404_1002108_pt1 | contig 21246 bp, 8 predicted proteins | sample PopdelMetagenome_18_FD_205664 | JGI IMG/M metagenome (GOLD analysis project Ga0325404, IMG submission 205664) | Populus deltoides microbial communities from Bellville, Georgia, United States - Xylem-Control-R1 | ecosystem: Host-associated > Plants > Phyllosphere > Stem > Wood/Secondary xylem...
GTTAGGGTGAAAATGGATATGAATATTGACTGCAATCTTTATTAGTATATTTCCACTCGTTTAAATTGTCAAATCTAACGGGGCCGTGAACTTTAGTTTCTGGGTAAGAATGGGAACATAACTACGCCAACTGGTTTATTTGTTTGTGTAACGGAAAGAAAAGTAGATAATTACCTTTTTTAAAAGAAATAATTATTCTCTTATATGTAGTTATGTCACGTGTAGAAGTTCGAAAATATTTCTCCCAATTTGATTGTCATGGAGGCTTGCATTAGGCCACGGGTTATTTTTTTTAATAAAAAAAAATTATAAAATCCAAGAGCTGACTCTATTTACTAAGCAAGATGTAAGAGTTTGGAGTTTTACATTGTAGTCAGATCCAAGGCTATTGAACATGGAGTTGCAGCTAGACCTAATATTTTTGGGTTTGATGTTGCAGTCAGACTCAAGTTTTAGTCGGGCCGGGCTGCAAGACTAAAGGGACTTGGATCTATGCTCTAGCCACTCCCAAGTAACTTGGTTCAGGTGACCATTTTCAGCCCCAAGTTTCTTTTTAGTACAGGATGTCAGATCCAAGTTAATAATAATTAATTTTACCCTTCAAATCAAATTTATATTTTTTCGATTGTAATACAATTTATTTCAAATTTAATAATATAAATGAAATTAATAATATCTATAATATTAATAATAATATTAAATTTGTATAGCCCAAGTTTTTAATCCTTTCAAATAAAATTTATTGTTTTTTCTTGATAGTAATAATATTTTTTTTCAAATTTAATAATAATAATAATTCCTCTTTACCATTTTGAAAAATAATAAATAAGAGAAAAGAAAAACAATTACAGTATTGGGTCCTGTTGGGAGCATGACCCAACGCTGTTTGATGGGTCTTACTGACTGCAGGACCTAACGCTGATGGATCCTGTTGCCTGCAGGACCCAATGCCATGGGGTCTTGCTGGCACCACGACCTAACGCCATTGGATCCTGGTGGCAACAGGACCCAACCGCAATTTTTTACTTACAAATAGCAAAAACAACACCCCCCGAGCGCTACAATATTTATAATATAAATAATAATATTTTTAATATCAATAACAATATTAAACTTACTTATGTTTAAGTGAGTTTGGCTACAATACTAGGCTCAAGAGCTTTGGATCCATCTTAAATGCTAAACCCATGAGCCCTCGGTCTAACTGTAATGCCTAACTGTAATGCCAAACCTATTAGACTTGAGTCTGGACATCGGGCCCAAGTGTCTTGGGTTAGGAAGTGCTGCAAGACCTAAGGAACTTGGGTCTACGCTCCTGCCACTCCCAAGCATCTTAGGTCAGGTGCACATTTCCAGCCCCAAGTTTCTTTGGTCTGAAAAGAGATGTCAGACTCAAGTTAATAATAATAATAATTGATTTTACCCTTAAAATGAAATCTATATTTTTTTCGATAGTAAAATTATTTATTGTAAATTTAATAATATTTATAATATTAATAATAATATTTAAATTGTATGACCAAGTTCTTATATTTTTTAATCTTTTTTTAAAAAATATATATAGTTTTTCTTCTATGGTAATAATAATTTTTTTTCAATTTACTAATGATAACAATAAATAATAATACTAATAATAATAATTTTAAATTTTACCCTTCAAATCAAATCTATTATTGTTTTTCAATATTAATAATATTTTTCAAATTTATTAATTATTAATACTTTTAATTATAATAATATTTATAATACAAATAATAGGATTTTAATATCAATAAAATTAATTATAACAAAAAAATAATATTTATAATACAAATAATAATATTTTTAATATTAATAATAATATTAAACTTACTCATATTTAAGTGGATCTGATTGCAACACCAAGCCCAAGAGCTTTGGACCCATCTTAAATGATAGACCCAAGAGCCCTGGGTCTGGCTGCAACATCGAATCCATTAGACGTGGGTCAGGATCCCGGACCCATTTGCCTTAGGTCCACACGCTTGGGTCAGGCAGTGCTGCAAAACCCACGAGACTTCGGTCTACACTCATGCCACTCCCAAGTAACTTGAGTTAGGTATACCTTTCCAACTCCAAGTTTCTTGGGTCTGAAAGGGGATATCAAACCCAAGTTGATAATAATAATAATAATTTATTTTACCCTTAAAATCAAATATATATTTTTTTATAGTAATAATATTTGTTGTAAATTTAATAATATTTATAATATTAATAATAATATTTAACTTATTTGTCCAAGTTCTTATATTTTTTATTTAAAAAAATATATGGTTTTTCTCTTATGCTAATAATAATTTATTTTTTTCAATTTACTAATGATAACAATAAATACTAATACAAATAATAATAATTCTTAATTTTACCATTCAAATCAAATCTATTATTATTTTTCAATATTAATAATATTTTTTAAAATTTTTATTAATTATTAGTACTTTTAATTATAATAAAAATAATAATATTTATAATACAAATAATAGTACTTTTAATATCAATAAAATTAATTATAATAAAAAAAATATTTTTAATTCAAATAATAATATTTTTAATATTAATAATAATATTAAACTTAGCCATATTTAAGTGAGTCTAGTGTAATAATATTAAACTTGGTCATGTTTAAGTGGGGATGACTGCAACACCAGATCCAGGAGTTTTGGGCCCATCTTAAATGCTAGACTCAAGAGCTTTGGGTACGTGGACTTGGCTGCTGACCAAGTCTACGAGAGTCCTGGACTTGGCAGGCGACCAAGTCCAGTGTACCTGGCCTTGGCAAGGGACCAAGTTTAGGGTACATGGACTTGTTGCAGAACGCTGACGCAGGTCAAAAGAGACCTGGCGGGTGGGCTTGCAAACCCTAGGCGCGCGGTTTTGCAGCCCGCTCGTGCTGGTCTGCATCCACCGCTCGGGTATGCAAACATTGCGCGCGGGTTTGCAAACCTTGGGGCGCGGGCATGCAGACCCACTCGCCTGTGTCTCCAACCAAGCGCGCAGGCCAGTCTCTATCGCTCAAGGCTAGGCATACCCAACACCAGGTGTCTGCAGCCCAAGGTCGCGGCCAGGCGCACAGGTCTGACCTGACAGCCCTAACATCAAGTGTTTGTATCCAAGTTCTATATTTTTCAATCTTTTCTTAAAAAAAAATTATGGTTTTTCTTCAATGGCAATAATATTTTTTTAAAATTGTTTTTACTAATGATGATAACAATAACAATAATAGTAATATTAATTCTTAATTTTACCTTACAAATAAAATCTATTTTTCCTTTTTAATATTTAAAATATTTTCTACAAATTTATTAATTATTATATGAATAATATTAATTATAATCAACATTATCATATTTATAATAAAAATAACAGTAATATTAATTATAATAAAAATCATAATATTTATATCATAATAATAATATTCTTAATATTAATACTTTTAATTATAATAAAGATAATAATATTTAGAATACAAATAATAATATTTATCATATTAATAATAATATTAAACTTCTTTGTCAAAAGTTTTTATAATAATAATTTTTTAAAAAAAAATTATTAACTATTAACAACAACAACAACAACAACAACAACAACAATAATTGTTATTATATATATATATATATATATATATATATATATATATATATATATATATTTTAATTTTTCTTATCTGTAGGGTCTGCAGACCCAACCACAAAGGTCTTCAACCCCTAGGGGGTCTGCAGAAGCTGGGGGCAGGTTAGAAAAGACCTCGGGGGGCAGGATTACACCTAACGTGCGGGTTTGCATACCTAGTCGAGTGGGTCTGCAGCTAGCACCTGGGGTCTGCAGCCTTACTATGCCCCCACCAAACAAATTTGTTATTCTTTAATGCGGGGTTTGCAGACCCAAGGGAGCAAGTCTGCAGCCAGGCGCCTGGTGTCTGTGGCCTCACCATGCCCTATCAAACAGTGCAATCCACAGTGAAATCATTCACAGTCCACAGTAATTCACTCTACAATTCCAAACAGTGCAATCCACAGTAAAAACATTCACAGTCCATAGTAATTCAATCTACAGTAAAACACTGATCCCTTTTAGTTATAGTTAATTAAAAAACATTAATGAAGTGTTTAGATTGGAATGTAAGTGGTGTTCTTTAGTGAAAGGTAGATTTCAATCTCGAGCTTGGAATTTTCTTGTTTTGGCAGAGCATGAAGTGTTTGGCTTATAAAAAATGATATGGTTTTTAACAAGGTACAGTCGGTTAGGATTCTAATTTCACTTTAATCTTGCATAAACTATTAGTTTGGCTAAAGTGTAGTGAACCTAATTTTAGTTACACTAGTAACAACCTCATTCGTAGTACAGATAATTTTCAGATGTGAACAAATACACATCATTAATTTAATTACTCTTTCATATTATGTTTCTTTTTGTTTCCTCTTATCTCATATGTAACACCGTCATTTCATTTTCCTGTAATCAAACATTTAACTTTTCAGGTGTCATTTTCTATTGATTAATACACTCAATTATTATATATATAAAAAACTAATTTAAGTAAATGAACTATGAACTATATGATATCATGAAGTGGTGGAATTATAGGATGTTGGTGGCTGGAAACATTACAAAGGGGTGAAGATGCTAAAAGTCTCGTTTGATATTGTAATATCTTTTACTTTTACCCCAACCACTTTTTCTAGTTTCATTAATTGATTAGTTAATCTGCTATTGGTTTTGCACTGGATCCTATATATAAGTTGTTTCAATCAAAAGCTTTGCACAAGTTAAAATAACATCTTTTTCCATTCATAACACCTACTTTCTATTTATTACCATTACAAACCCTATTGAAATTTGACAAAAATAACCTTATCTCCTCCAATCTTACTTTCTATTTATTACCATTACAAACCCTATTGAAATTTGACAAAAATAACCTTATCTCCTCTAATCTTACATTCAAGATTGAAAATTTCAAGTCTAACACAATTTGCCTTCTTAACCTATTCATAGGATCGATTCACAACATTGAGATCCTAATTCAACCTTTCAAAACACAAGACCTTGTTGTTATCTACAAAAACCATGGCGTAGCAAGGGGAGATCAGAAAAATCAAGCGTTTGGTTGACATAATTTGCTTATACATCATCTTTACTTGAAGATCTTGGTAGGTCTAACTTCTTGTTAGCTTTCTTAATTTTTTTTCTTGTTAATTACCACGTATCATTTTGGGTTTAGTTGTTTATTATAAAGTTTTGATTTTGCTTGATATTCATTTCAAGATTAGTGTGGTATCGTATGTTAAGGCTTGTGGGTTGGTGTGATTTTGGTGTTTTGTTATAGTGTTTTGATTTATTTTTTTTTAGAATTTTTATGAATTGATTTAAGCAATTTATAGGTATTTCTCATTCTTGGTGAGTGTTATGTTACATTTTGCACATGTTATAATCATAATAAAAAAAAAACGTTGATGATGGGATGGGATGGGATGGGATGGGCATGAGTGAATTTTATCCAAAATTTCAATTTTAACGGAGAAAAAACAAAAACAAAGATGGTTCGTAACTAATGTGGCTTAAAGGTATTGATGAGTTCTTAATTGATGGTTCGTCTATGACTTGAAATAAAGATTTACGCTCATAAATAAATATAGTATTTTGAATTTATTATGGGATCGTATATACAAATAAATTATTGTGGAAAAAATTCATATAGGTGACCTGACAAGGTTCACCTTTCATGGAAGGCGAAAGGGTTTTCCACAACTCGTATATCATAGTGAAAAATACTTTCAATTAAAATTGGTAAATATCTGAAAAAATTCTCAAAATTTTCTAATCAATTTCTGGTATTTAAATACCAGCTTACTTGTAAGTCTAGTATTCATATCAAAATGTTAATCATTAATTCTTAGAAAAAAAAAATTAGGGTTTTGAAATATTGTCTAAGTTCTCATGGATTCAATACATCAGTTATTAAATCCAAAAAATACATGTAAAAATATTTTTAAATTTTCTAATCAACTCCTGATATTTAAATACCAGCTTACTTGTAAGTCTAGTATTCATATCAAAATGTTAATCATTAATTCTTAGAAAACAAATTGAGGTTTTGAAATATTGTCTAAATTCTCATTGATTCAATACATCAGTTATTAAATCCAAAAAATACATGCAAATATATTTTTGAATTTTTGTGTATATAAAAAAAATATTAAAACATACCATGTATTTTTTTATATATTTTTTAATCCAAAATATGATTTTTATTTTTTGAGAGATTTGTTTATATGCACACCAAATAAAACACATTTTTTGTATTTTTTTTAAATGAGAAATTTATTAGAAATTGTGCAATTGTTTTGAGATTTTGACGAAAAGCATGTATTTTAATACTAAGACAATATCTTACAGTATAAGTTTAGAGTCCCAATATTAAATAAAATTGCTAAAAAAACATGTGAAGGGCCCATAAATAATTTTAAATTGGTTTTTGAAAATTTGTAAAAGTATTTTGGAATTTATTTGGAGACTATTTGGAAAAAAAACCAATTTTTATTCAATGCAAATTTGTCAAAAATAGGTTCAAGGGTGTGTTTGCCGTATTTGTCAAACAACTCCTTAGGCCAAAAATTCTTCATCAAAAAAAGTAACCAACCAAACAAAACCTTAGTACCTGACCGAGAATAAAATCAATTGGGTTAACTCAAAAACACTGGTTTAACCCTGAATCGAATAGAAAACCATGGTTTGACCCGAAACTAAAGCAAAACAAACAATTAAACCAAAAACATATCAAAATTCAAAAAAACCAAAAACATAAAATTTTCTAACAAAAACAAATCAAACACCAAGAACATGAAAAACACGATGAACATTCAAATCGAAACCCAGCAAACACAAATCACTAATCAAAAAAGTTTTCATACAATCAAAGGCAAGGTTTTGTTTGTAATCATGCGTAGATAAAAAAATCAAGCATCTATTTTCTTCGATTAACACTCAAATGCCACAATTTGATCAAAATATATTTAGTGAATCGAAAGAACCCTGAAATCTAAATGCATGAATACATGTTATTGGTGTGTTTTAACCCTAGATCATTTGCTAAAATGACAAAGTAACATGTATGTGCCAGGAATTAACCCAAAACAGCTCAAAAACAAGAGGGGCAAAGTTAACGTGAAGAACATAAACCTAAAATCTAGATAATTTTTAGAAATTAAAGAACTAATGCCAAAAACCCAAATTTAGCCTTTTAGGCCTTTAAACACACTACTTTTGGTCCTCACAAACTACATTATCAATACCAAGCATAGTTGAATCCAAAGAATTAACAAAAAATATCAAATCATCACAAACATGAATTAAATTTAAACTTCATAACTGCAACTTCAATGACAACCAACAAAAACCTCGAATTTCAATTTAAAACTGACTCTTTAAAAACTTGGAACCTAAATCATGCTCAGAAACCAAGAACATACACTAACAAAAATAGAAAAAGGCATCAAACACTCACTGTCAACTTTTAGCAGAATCCAAAACTACCATATTTTATCAAAATTAGTCATAAACATAGAGTCTTGACACTCAGTAACATCAACAGCAACTCTAAACAAGATTTAAACAATAAAAGTTTTTTATATATTAATCAAAATAAAACTTGAAAACATTATAACACTAAAACAAGTTTAAAAAACATCAAAAGATGTTTAAATATTAATAAAGCATGAATGAACATGTCACATGGACTTCACCTTTGAGTTGTTACATGACTATACCTTTTTCAAGCTTATTGACTATAGGCTGATATTTTTTTCTTCTTTTTTCCTTCATTCTTTTCCTTTCACTCCTTTTTTTTCCAAAGCTTATTAGACCTTTTATATTAGGCTTTTGAACCTTCACAATAGGTTCTATTAACAGAGTATTTCCCCACGTTTTTCCTCTCTCCTTTTTCTCCTCTAATTTTCAGGGGTATTTATTAGGTTTTTCTAGGTTTTTTGGCGGATTCTCTCAAAGATTGACCCTTTAGCACTTTGATCAAAGTGAGAGGGTTCTGGACAAAAGCTAATAGTTAAATGCTCTTGTACTAGGCTGATTTTAAAATGATGGTTTTGGTTTTAAGGGTACTTGATGGTTACTTGGAGGGCAAAAAGCTATTTCTGGCCTTTCGATCTTGAGAGGAAGGTTTTAAAGCCATTGATAAGAACCTATTTTTTTTATTCTTACCCGGGTATCCTCACACCCTTTTAAAGGGTGAGACTAGTCTCATTCAGGGTTCGTGACTACCCCTCCCAATAAGTGCGCTTCCCAGGGATCGAACTTGTGTTCTCACCTTTGTAGGGATATAGCAGTGCCTTAATTGCTAGATCAACACTTCATTGGTATTGATAAGAACCCTTTGAGAAGCTTTAAGTGTGAACACATGAAAAAAATTATGGTTTTTGAAAAACAAGTATCACAGTCAAGGATGGCTAGGTTGACCATTTTTTAGGTTTCGTTGGAGCAACTCTAATGTGAACGTCATCGAAAACCACATGAAGTTGGTAGAAGAGATGCACACCTTTCATTTGGATCTAACGTTACTTAATTTAGAGGTCTCTATCTTCATATTCATTCATTCAAAGGTGCTAACCCGATCAACTCTGAATCTAAAAATATAAGGAAGCTGATCAGGGATAAGATATTGGAGACTTCTATAAAAGTATTAGGGTGTATACGTCCAATTTAATAAGCATGTGGTTCTAAATATGGTGTTTGCCAATTAAATGGTGGCGGTTATAGCCCTTAAGGTGGTCGGAGATGCCACATTTATTTGCCAAAAGATGTTCACTCGATTATTCAAAATTGCCAAGAAATGAGATGAACAATGGGTGAACAACACGTCGTCTAGGTTAAACCATAGAAATTAGGGCTTTTTAATTTTAGATTTGGCCAATTTTAATTGGTCTTTGCTCTTTAAATTTCTTTTAATTGCACCCATAATTGTCTCCTAACTTTTGATTTCATGGAATTACACCCCTTCCAAATACAAATATCAACCTCAAAGATCAGTGCCTTTTATAAACAAGTCCTTGGTTTTTAATTTTTTAAATTTCATCTTTAATTGACCATCAAAATTTCAATTCCTTTCAATTTGGCCCATGATTTGATCAATTTCTACCCTAGAAAATTGCGTGCCATTTATAGGTTGGCCCTTGATCTAGGGAATCTGCAAATCCTTAATTGGCTTCCAAACTTTATTTTTTTCACAATAATTTGACCAATTAAAACATCCAAAGTCTAGTTTCAATCCCCAAACTTTAATTTTTTCCAATCAATACCCAAATTGACTCTAAAAACTGATTTTTCTTACAAACAAGTCCTCAATAAAATTAATTAAGCCTTCTAAAATTCTAATTGAGTCCTTAACCATCTAAATTTGTATTTCTTTACCCCAAATAAAAATATTTTCACCAATTAGGCCTTTTGTCAGTTAGAATTAGGTTGTTAATTTTGTTAATCTTATACATTTTAGTCCTTCAACTTTTTCACTTGTCATCTTGGTCCTCCACTACCAATATTGAATTATCTTCTAGGCTTTCTTCATGTATATCCTATTATGTGTGTGTGTGTGTGTGTGTGTGTATTATGTGGTCAAAAATGGGTAACAACAATAATAATTATAATCTAAATAGTATTCTTGAATGAATAGTCTAGATGGACTAAAAATTGGTAAATTTCTACCTTGCTTGAAAAGTTGTTTTGATGGGAGACTTGAGCCGGTAATGATTACAAGAAAGAAATTTGAATGTGCATATTTGTGCGGGTGAGTTATTAAAATTTGCTCTTGTTTAGAGAACAAAGGAAAATGAATAGAAAAAAAGAAGTGAAACAAGAATTTAATTGAAATGAATGTTAAATTGATGAAAGTAAACTTAAAATAATATCATGTGGAATGAGCATGCAAAGGAAGAATAATGTAGTATACTTGTTGATACAGGAGAGGCCACGAGAGCTATGTAGCAGCAGGGAGGTACTACTCAAGCTCTAACAATAGGTAGGTGCCATACACCTTATCATTTTCTTCCTTAGTCTGTCATTGTATTATGCTGGAAATGTTCTATTATATCATATTTAAATTATGGTTTTTGACAAAGAAATTATTTTCCTAGTAACGGGACTAATGTTTGGTAATGGGACTCATGCCCAATAATGGGTAGAGGAATTAGTTTCCATGTAATAGGATTAATGTCTGATAAAGGGAGAATAAATTAGTTTTCTGATGATGGGACTAACACCAATACTAGGCATAAGGGGTTAGTTTTCCTGGTATTGGGAACAACGCCTAGTACTAAGAGATAGGACTAGACTCTTAGAAATGGAATTAATACTCAGTAATAGAAGAAAGAGTTTAGATTGCTAGAAGCGGAAATAATGTTTGGACATAGGCAAAAAAAGGAATTATATGGTGTTGGGTATTATTTGGAAAGATTGAGTTTTAGAGAATAAATTTCCAGGAAAAGAATGATTTATCAAACTAATGACAAACAAGAAACCTCGATGTGGTGAATGAATAATGTAGATGAATAGATGGATTATGTTAATAAATAATTGAGGAATAATTGACAATGACGAGCTATAATTTAAATGCAATATTTTATTTGTTCTATTTGCTTTAGTAATTTGCATGTCATAAGGTTAATTGATATTTATAAATTAACTATAGGTACCTCACAGCCTTGAATTGGATGACAAATATGTATAGGACGGCCTTTGATCAAAACTTGTATTAAAGCACCTTTTGTTTTGTAATGAGTTATGTATTAAAGTATTAATTATACCAAGGTTTATGTAATTTGAACTCAACTTAATCAAGTAAACTTATAATGCCATATTAGTTCTTTTATCATGTCCTAGATAATTAGTGTGTGATTGTGTTTCTTTTAATTGTTAAAGATTTGAACATTTTATATTGATAATTGTATGCATATGGTGAACCATAATGAAATATGATGAATGTGATGTGTGAAGTTGTGATGAGATATGTTCAGGATGATTGAAATGTGAATTGGTTGAATATTGAAGTGTAATAAGTCTTTGTCGATAACTTCGGATCTCCCGGTATAAAGGAGACTGCTGAAATTTCAATAGATATCCAAAGAAAAATAAATCACTCTAAAAATTGTAATATTCATGAGAAATTAAGTAATGATTGCATGTGTTTATGAAGAATGTTATAGTTGGTATCAGAGCCTTGGTATGGGTTCAGGAACTATTATGAAAATTTTTATATGTTGAATTGTTTAAAGATAGTTCGTATGAGACATGGCACTAGGATAGACCCCTCTTGAGTGAGGATGAGAGATCAGGATGTAGATCTTGAGGAGAGTCAGATGAGGATCCCCTAGCTGATATTGCCTCTTATACGCCATCGACTTCCATTTAGAAGAGATGGGATGGATTAGTTGGACTCCTAGATGATACCATTTCTAGACAAGTTTGGGTATCACTTATGAGAGCCCCTGCTTTGTATACTGACCCTATTTTTATTGCACAAATAGTGAGGACAATAATGGAAAATATGAGTAATGTCCTAACCCTTACAGCTCAGTAGCCTTAGTAGTGCCACCGGCTTCAGTGGTCACGACACCTACAGACAATATAGTTGCCTTGATACAAATTGTAAAGACCATGAAAGAAATGAGCTATGAGCCTTTCCTAGGGGATTAAGATGTAAAAATTACTGGCAGATGAATCAGAAATATTGAGAAAACTCTAATTTAGATAAAGGTGCCAGATGAATTGAAGGTAGATATGTCATGTAACTGTTGTCCGATATAGCATGGTCATGGTGGGAGACAATGTAGTTGAGGAGGGACTCCAGGTTATGGACATGGGGTGATTTTAGAGTTAATTTTAAAAATTAAGTTTGCTCTAGATATCACCGAAAAATGAAGAAACATAAGTTTCTGACATTAACATGATGACATGTCAATGCTTGAGAATGAAAGGAGATTACACAACCTCTCTATAATTGCCTTGCATCATGTTTCTACTTCGTAGGTATACTTCATTTCATGGCACCTTATACACTACAATGTTAGTATCTAAACTAGACATATCCATGTAGGATCAAACAAACACATCGACATACTTGTGTAGTAGTAAGATCAAGTTTTCCCTTTATCTAGTAGTGATTAGAGTCCCTATTTTCAATTATCTTTCATACTAACGTTAATTGTCTCTAATTCTTTCTTTTTTTTAGTTTCCAAGCTCGTTCTGATTGTTCTACTAGCTTAGTGGATTCTTTTACATCATCCTCTTCCCATTCATTTTCTTCGATTGCAATTGTGTAGTCATCAAAATTTGGCCATTCATTCTCAGTGAAATATGCTCGTGATTTTATGGATGATCCGCTTTCAGGTTTCATGAAAGCGGAAGGTGTTTTAGTGTAAGTACATATTTTGCAAAGATAAAAGGATGGAAAAATTTACAAAAATACATGATCTCATTGATAAAAAAAAGAAAGGCTCAACTACAACAAAAATCATATATTGACATCTTGAGCTAAAATTGCCAGCTTGGTATGAAAGCAAAGACAAACATAAAAAGAACACTAGAACAACATTGTCATTTACTTTTTGAAGACTATAGGAGCTTTTTAGGTCACCTAATTTTGAAACATTTCACCACTCACTAATTTCCCATGAAAGTCTTTACAGATGTTTCTTCTACGATGTGAATAATTACTAATAGTAACAACTCTTCTCCTTCCATAGTCTCTCCTTTCTCACTACAGTTCTTGACCTTACTATCATCATGTTCCAATGTGTTGATGCCTATAATAGTCAAGCCTTGGGTAGAGACATTCATCATATCTTTAGAGTGTATTACATAAGCAGCCTTGGGGAATGATACTTAAATTAGAGGGATGGCAATTTCTTCCTCTTTTCTTGTTTAATATTGGCAACTCTTTAATAGTCTCTCTTTTAAGGCTTAAAGTCAAGCCCAAATCTCTTATTTGCAGTCTTCAACCTTATTAGACTTATCCTCTCAAGATTTTAAGAGATAGGATCATACTAGAAAACAAGTATGTGCCTTAAGAAATATTTAGCCACCATTCTTGTGGCTTCAGAAATTACCAGTTTTCTCAATACCGTGTCTTTTGGCACCCATTTTGTATTAACAATTTCAAAAGCATGGAAATTTTCATCTTTGCTCCGTTCCCTTTGACTTTATATGGGGAACCATCGCGTTTTACACCATTGATAAGGTCTTTTCGGCCTTAATTATTATCAATGTTCCATTCATAATATACTTCAAACACTGATGCAAGGATGATGTCATGGTGCCAGCGGCGTGTATCCAAGGCCTTCCTAATGACATGTTGTGTGATGTTCATCACTTGTAAGGTTACTAAAAACACTTGCGGGGATAACTCTATTTCAATGATCCCCATCATTTGCCTTAGGAAACCATCATAAGCCCTAACTATTATGGTGTTTGGTAGTATATGCGTTGAATCAACTGACATTTCATCTAGCACATGCTTTGGGAGTATATTTAAAGCTGAATTGTTGTCCACCAATACTTTGCCAATAGTGCAATCCTTGCATCCCGTAGTGATGTACAGAGGTTTATTATGACCCGTTCCTCCAGCATCGAGCTTGTCTTTAGTAATGTATAAGTAATTTGTCGCATTGATTCTTTTGACTAGATACTCCATAGTTCTTTGGGTCATGTCCTGGGGCACATATGCCTCGTTCAATACTTTCTGCAGTGCATTGTAGTGTGGCTCGGAACTTAGGATAAGAGACATCAGGGATATCCTCGCAGGGATTTTCTTTAGCTGCTTTACCACACTATACTCATTATGCTTCTTCAGCTTCAGGAGTTCACCAACTTCTTTCTCACTCGTAAGTTTTTTTTTCCATCTCTTTGATGGCATTTATAACCTCTTTGCCTTTAGCTTTTCGTTTCCTTTCTAGTTCTTTATGTGTAAAGCACTTGTCATTTCAAGTTAATCCATCAATCTTAGTCTAAAACATATGAGCATGACCCTCAATATTGGGAGAATTTTTGTAATTATAAGGCAATACATTATAGTTCCCATTATAGGTAATGATATGTCTTGTTAGGACGAGCTTCGATGGATTATTCTCAGTATGTTGAAGCCTACACATTTATGCTTTCTTCCCTTGAAAACTTATCATGCCTACGGTATCATCATTTTCCTAATTCTTTATTTGTAACAGATCACAAGTCATCATTTATATTACCTTATGGTGAAACTGTTCACATTCATCAATGTCATGTCCCATTACTTCGTAGAACCTATAAAAATTATCACTCTTTATTGAACCTGATTCTTTATTGGCAAATACCCTACTTGCATTAACATGTCATACAAATTATCCATGGTTACCCTTAGAAGCTTCTCTTTTTTTCTTCCAAACTTCACATCATTTACTCCTTCATTATTAGAAGCATAATTAGGCAAGGGATTGGAATTAATGTTAAAGTTATCTTTAAAGGTTATTCATCTTGCTTTGAATAATTGCAAGAGCTTTCTTTTGAATGCTGAACAAGTATCAATATTGTGGCTAGGGTTTTTGGTATGGAACTCATAGGTTAGGTTTGGTTTATACCAATTTGGAAAATGAGACTTCAGTGGTGAACATAGAAGAGGGGCCAGATGACCCATGCTTAGTAATTTTGTATAGATTTCTCCTAAGGGCATAAGTAGAGGTGAGAGTTATTCCTGGTTTCTTTGGTATGCTCTCCTTGGATTGTTTTTGACTTGGTTTTCTAGCGGGTTAGTAGGCTGGTTTATCAGAAGAGGCTTAGCAGAGTTAATATTGGATATTTGAGAAGACGAGGTCTGATAGCTTTGGGTTTGGTAATTCTTCTTACCTTTATACCCTATTTCCATATTACTCACTTTAACATTCTTTTTCCTCCTATTAAACCCCTTCTTCTTGGTAGGTTTCAATATTCCACAAGAGGATATTCTATTCTCTCAGTAATAACAACAACATCATAAAAATGTTGGGTAGAGATACCCATCATATGCTTATAATATGAGAACTTTAAAGTATTGGTAAATAGAGTTATCATCTCTTTCTCCAAGATGGTTGTACATGCATTGCCTTGTTTTTCCGCCTATAGGTGTATTTTTTTATGGTTTCCTTATTGCTTTTATCCATCACCATTAAACTCGTTTGATATGGAGCGATGTTAATATTGAAAATGTTATTTCAATAAAGCATTAGCAAGATCATTTTATTTCTTAACCCTTGTGTTATCCAAGGTTATATACCAGCTTAACACATAATCAATCAAGTTGTCTTGGAAAAAATGGATGAGCAACTTCTTATCGCATATGACTTCTGCCATTTTTTTACAGTTGACCTCATGTGCACATTAGAGCATTTTAGTCTTGTATATATGAAAAATTCTAACACCCTAAACTTTTTGAGCACCACTACATTTAGCATCAAGAATATCCCAACTGCTCTAACAGGATCATAGACGTCAAATCCCTCAACAACCCTCAATATTTCTTCTCGGGCAACCCACTTTTCTTGTTCAAGAAGATTAGAGGATTCAACCCGTAGGATCCCTCAATTGTTAAATCTATTATAGTCGACACTTGAGTAAGTTTAATCAAGTGAGTCATTAGAATGCTCGTTGTTCCTTGTGGTCTAGTAGCAGTATTTGCCCTCAAGTTTTGTGAATCGAGGATAACTAGAGTTGTTGGCGGCGGTAACATGGTTGGCTACTGACTGGATGTCCCTTCCCTAGACTACGCTCGTAGGAATTACTCGAGTAAACTAGTTATATAAGCCATATTATTTTTAACATCTTCCAACTCTTTTTGGTAGTGGGCTTTAAGGTGAGCCTCGTTTTCATTTTCTATATTTTTACGAAGCCTAGTATTATAGACTCTAGTAAAGGAACCTATATTTTAAATATCTACCATGCACATTCTATAATTTATAAATGCATATGGATATATGATTATGCATGATGATGTATATTTGATATTGAATAGCTATACCCTAGGCTAATATATGGCCACCATTCCTATATAAACGGGTAGAGTTCTGATCCTTTTGTAGTTATCGAGACAATTTAATCTGAGTCAATGCTTAATAAAAATATACTCATCATAAAGAAATATTGCTCAAAAGGTTAGGTTTAAGACCTTTTTTATTAATACTTGATGAAAACTTTTACATTTAAAAGCTAGTTTACTCATCATCATCGTTTATAGGAAGAAAAGTAAAACCTTTATTTTCTATGTTCCTAAGAAAAGCATTATTCCCAACCATACTTTATTGATATCGATTGACATCCTTTTTAACCTGCTAGGCATTGTGGTAGATTCTTTAAGCACATATAGAGGCTTGGTTAACTACTCACCCATATTTCTCATGTTCTCCAAGAGTAACACGTTCCTATTCAGTTGATTATTGTTGGTGTCAATCATCTGGTTATGGCACTTGAGCAATCCGTTCTTCTCTTCCAAATGTTTTGCCTTGGCTTTTTTTTCCTATTGAGCTTCTTCTCTAGTAGGTTGATCTCATTTTTCTTATTATCCAAATCAGGTTTAAAGACCTCGACAGCTTTTTCTTTAGCTTTAGCTTCAGCCAGCTCACTTTCCAGCGTCACATGCTTCTTGTATAGCATTTCATACTGCTCAACCCGACTTTTTAACTCAGCTTGGGTCCTTGAAGACATATCAGCCTTTTCTTGGCAATCATTGAAATTGGTTTTCAAAGCCTCTAGCTCAGTACTGGTTTGCATCTAATGTGTTCTCAATTCTCCTCGCTCTTCCTCAGCTTGGTTTCTAGTTGTCTTTTCTTCTTTCAATTGCTTTTTTAAGAACATGATTTTCTAGTCCTTTTCCTCCAATTATTGCTCTACAAACTTTCTCAATTTCTCTTAGTAAGGAGTTGCTCCTACAGGGATATCCTAAGGGCTTTATTGGCGTCCATCTCTATTTAGAGCTTTTCCAATTGTTCTATTAACTCTTCTTCCTTGTTAATCCTCTTTCTTTTAATTGGTTAATAGCTTGTGAAGTCTCAGCTTCAAATCCAAGAGTCACGAGGATGGTGACTAACGATGGATTTATCCATTTTGGATAGTTTTCACTAGTAATTGGATCTCTCAAACCATTTGATTCCTTTTTTACTAATATCAGAAGCTTCCAAACTTGGTTGATGTTCTCCACAACTTCCAAAATAGATTGGTCCTTGAATGACGTGGAGAATTAGGATAACTCAGTTGTCCTTGACACATGTTATATGCCTTTAAGTTGCCTTACAACCAAAGCGGACGTGTAGCTGACATATCTAGTCACTCCAATTAGAGGCACCCATTTTCTTTGCCCACAACTCATCAAGCAATTTGTTGCTCTCATCCACAGGGCTTTCCACTCCACTTCTTTTTATAGGGTTCCTTGCAATTTTACTTTCTAATTTTCCTCGCTCAGGTCCTTCGAGTCCTTTTCTTTAACTATCTCTAGTGGTTTTTAACTAAACCATTAAAAGTTGTTTAATACTGGCTTCTTGGTTTCAATATGGCTAATCAGCCGTATGTACAATAGTTTATTCACAACATCTCATCGATCCCTTGTCAACCCTCATACAATGGTTGAGCACTAAGATAGTTTCTACTAGTATCACCACAATGAGATTTATCTGAGTGTTTTCATATACAACAAAAACTATGGTTGCCTCTAAACTGATTATTCTAGTGAGGTTTGAAAATAAAACCAACCCAAAGATTCCTAAAACATGTATTATGTTCTTTTCTTTAACATATCTAGAGTCATTCTTTTTCCTTACGAGCACATCTTCAATCATCTTCCATTTCTAACCATTAGAACTTTTCTCTAATATCTTATTATGATCTAGAACTTTGATCAATTTGGTCAATTCAATTAGCACTTTGTCATGCCTTTGGTTGGAGTAAACTTTGTATATATTTTAAAGGAATTCAGTCAGTAAACCATACTCTTACAAAATAGAACACACGTCTACATTTCTAAAAGTGAAACACCGGTACTCGTGGTTCTAAAAATTATCAAGGCTTTAGTTATTGAATTCTGCATAGACACTTTTGTGATTTCCACCATCCTTTCATATTTCTTCAAAAACCCATCCTCACGGATGCTTTTCATGTGTGATATGAGCTTCTTCAAGTCATTTCCAGAGCAACTCATATTTCTGATGGATAGCGATTTAATATCATTCAATATCAAACAATCATCTTCTAATAGCTATAGGGATTCAGAATCCAACTCGTATTCAAGAAAGATAATCTCTTTAATAGTGGCCATTTTATCAGTCCCATGTCCTATAATTCAAAATGTTTTTTAGGGTTGAGCATGTCTTAATGCAACAATGTTTAATTGTGAAATATACATCATACAAACAAAGTTTTATGTCTTTTATGTGAGACATTGATGTAAGTACTATCTAGTCTTAAAAGAGTCTCTTGTTGTCCCAATGATTACTCTCGTGAAGGTAATATAGGGGTTCAGTAGGTAATAGGATGATATGTATACCAATCATTATCAGTCCAAGCACTCAACAAAAAATTGAATGGTTTCACGAACTTAAACCCTGATTGAAAGTTATAGGATAAGTCGTTACTCCCACACCGAACCTAGAGTTTCCAAGTGTGTATATTCCAAAGCAATATATCACAAATGGACTAGTGATGCATGAAGATATTCATCCATATCCAATATACATGCATAAATAGGATAAAATATGCTAAAACGTAAATAAGTGTAAAACCAAATGTGAAAATTTCAACATATCAAATCACATAAACCACATGAACACTCAAAGCCTAGTCCAATATTGTAAAAAATAGAAGATCCTCAGTGGAGTCGTCATTCTGTCGCACGTTCGAGCACAGTATAGCAGGACATCAGGGGTTCAAGGAGTTGCCACCTAGTTTGGTTTAGGGTTACTAGGAGACCCGAGTGGACTGGTCTTATTTGAAATTCCTGGGTAAGGGGCTAGTTATACCAATGGAAGGTATTAGCACCCCCAATGTACCTTACCTGAGGTAAGCTGCATTGTATGGTCTGAATGTGGCTTAAAGGCGTTGATGAATTCCTAACTGGTGGTTCATCTATGGCTCGGAACAAAGATTTACGCTCATGAACAAAACTAGCATTCAAATTTATTATGGGCTCGTATGCTCAAATAAATCCTTATAGGAATAATCCATGTAGATGCCCTGACAGGATTCACCTATCCTAGAAGGTAAAAACATTTTCCACAACTCGTATATTATGGTCAAAAATACTTTCAATTAAAATGAGTGAATATTAAAAAAATATCTAAGAATTTTATAAACAATTCTTGATATTTAAATACCAGCCTACTTATAAATAATATTTAAACCAGAATGTTGACCATTAATTTTCATATGAAAAAAATTTAGAGTTATTGAAATATTGACCAAATTCTTATAAAATCTCACAAACATATTTAAATTCCCAAAAAAATATAAAGAAATAAATTCTAAAACAATGCCAAAAAATATATATTTTTTATGAATAAAATGCAATTTTTGTGTAAGGATTAGATCGTATGCAACAAGCATAATTTTTTATTTTTTTTTAAAAGCCATGTTTTGCAAAACTCATTTTTTTCTAAAACTAAAATTGTTAAAATAGGCTTATGAGTTATTTGCCAAACACACTCTTAAACCAAAAGAAAACCTTTAGCAAAAACACTGTCAGCCAAATAAGGTCTTAACCTTTTACCTGATTTTGACTCGATTGGGTTGACCCAAAACTTTTAGTTCGACTATAATCCGAACCAAAGTCCACTGGTTTGACCTAAAAAACAAACCAAAACCTATACCAGAATCCAAAATGAAATTAAACTTAAAAAAACATAAAAACTCGAACTTTTTATCAAAACAAACCAAAACCCAAAAAAAGAAAGAACACTGAAGAACATTCATCATGAACCCAGTAATGTAGATTTAAAATGAGACCATATATAAACAAACCAAGGACATAGGCATGTTAGAAGGCATGCAAGCATCAATAATCTAACATTCATGCACTTCAATTATCACTCAAACACCGTGATTTTGTCAAAATAAATTTTAATTCAAAACTAAAACCCTAGGGTTAAAACCAACTAAAAACATGTTATTGATGCAAATAAACCCAAGATTATTGACTACTAAAGTCTCCCAAAGGATTTCGTGCAAAGAATCTGACCAAGACTAGTCAAATCATGGAGCTAAGACAATGTTTTTTCCAGGAACAAGAAGAACACCGCCCAACAGCCAAGCCTCCAAAACTAGAATTTTTTACTTCTAAAACATGCTTTATTTGTTCTAACAAGTTACACAACCATACCTAAACAAGTTTGAAAAAAAAAACTAATAAATAACATCAAAATCATGCAAAAGTTTTCAAATTTCAAAACTATCAACTTAAAATAGCTTAAGAAACATCAAATTTTAATTCAAAACTGACTCTTTAAATACTTAGAATCCAAAACATGCCCTGAAACCAAAATCACATTAACCAACCAAAATAAAATAAAGTCAATAACCCTATTCTCAATTTTTCATATCACTATATTTTGTTTAATATAAATATCCAAGCATATTTTAAACATCTAGCAACATTAACAAATAATTCCAAATAGAATAAAATAAATAAAAAATTAACATTTTATACATTAATTAAAATCAAAGCTAAAACTCAAACAATGATTGTGTTACTCTTTATTTTTTTTCTTTTCCAAGTTTGTTACTTTTTAAGTTATGGAAATTCTTGTGCTAGGCTCTTAAATATTTATTTCAGAATTTTTTTTTTATCAATCTTTTCTTCACCTCTTTCTTTCCTCCTGCTCTTATTTTCTAGGAGTATTTATAAGAATTGTTAGGGTTTTTGATAATATATATTTACAAACTTTGATTTACAAATCCATTATACATGTTAAGATAACACCAGACAATAACTAGAGTAATCGGATTCCCTATAAATATTTGTGAACAGAATAATGTTCATATTAGATGGAAGAAAAAACATTGAACGTCAACATCTCAACTTGCAGCAGTATCATGCGTAGGGCACAGGTTGTACGGATATCAATGCAACTAAAGGCCTCAAATAAATCCAAAACGAGGCTTAAACATATACGCCACCTAAATTAGAGGCAGTTCTAAATATCAATACTATAACAATGATGACAACATAGGAATATA